>Ga0316204_10000566_pt1 | contig 132177 bp, 107 predicted proteins | sample 6monrhotite_MG_2_FD_205661 | JGI IMG/M metagenome (GOLD analysis project Ga0316204, IMG submission 205661) | Microbial mat bacterial communities from mineral coupon in-situ incubated in ocean water Damariscotta River, Maine, United States -... | ecosystem: Environmental > Aquatic > Marine >...
CCGTATAGTTTCATTATAAGCTCCTCGAGTTGTGAGATTGTGTTTTGGTGAACACCTATCTTACCGCTGACTCGTAGGAGCTTTCTATATGATTATCACATCTTGTTATTTGCTTTTATCACACGGCTAACCCATGAATAGTGCAGTTCAAAATAATTGCCAATGGCTTTCATACTATAACCTCCACTCTCATAAGCCTTACAGATTGCAGTATTTCGATCGGAATACTGACCTTTATATTCATCAAGTGCTTTTACTTTTCTTCGTTTTTGAGCAGAAACAATCTCACTCAGATCTTCATCTTCAGGCACCTTTTTTTGCATTGTTTTCACAAATTGCTCATCACCCAAATAGATTTGGTGACTTAATTTCGACCAGGGTTTTTCTTGCCCTCTCCCTTCCGAAACAAAACGACGATAAAGTAACTGGGCTTCATTTCGCTTTTTAGCAAAGTTTGACAACAGCCAGTCTGATGATAACCAGCTAACCCCTTCAGCTAAACCGGCTGTCGCTCGATAACTACTCCACGCCCAATCTTTAGCCGCTCGAACCATACCAGCTCTCACTGGGTTAAGAACAATATAACGAGATAGCTCGGCTAAATAGAGATCTTGTTGAACTAGGATCGCTTTATATCGTCCTTGAAATAAGTGCCCACTTCGAGAATGATGATGGTTGTAGCGCTGGGTGTACACACCGTTTAATTGGCGCATAAATCTTGAGAGGTTCGGCTCAGGCGTTTCAACCAATAAATGAAAATGATTATCCATCAAACAAAAAGCATGAATAACGATATTAAAACGATTACGGGCACTCTTCAAAACATCATAAAAGGTGTTTCGATCACCATCATCATTAAAGATATCCATTTGTGCATTTCCACGAGATGTCACATGGTAAACGGCTCCAGGGTATTCTATTCGCAGTGGTCTGGTCATTGGGTGAGCTTAGCAAAACAAAGCAGTTTTAGCAAATAACAAGATGTGACCCTATGATTTTTTCTAAAAACTGGGGCATTATCTATTCAATTTGTAAGACTTTGACCATAACTTGCCTGTTTGCTATTGGTTAACCAGCAATTCTAAAAAAAGCAAATAACAAGATCTGACCCTCTGGTTTTCCTGACAGGGCTTTCGGTAGTTCTTTTTCTCAACTATTAATCAATCAACCATCATAAAAACTGGGGCATTATCTATTCAATTTGTAAGACTTTGACCATAACTTGCCTGTTTGCTATTGGTTAACCAGCAATTCTAAAAAAAGCAAATAACAAGATCTGACCCTCTGGTTTTCTCTCTGGTTTTCTCTGTTTCCAGCGGGGCTATGAGATAGATCTTTTCTCGGCTATTAAACAATCAAGAATAAAAATAGCCATATTTATAATACAATTGACATGACCCGTTATTTTCTTTTTATAATACAACTTACATGACCCCTTATCTTCTTATCTTCTTTTTCAGCTACGGGTTAATAAGCGCTTCGTGGCGCACTGGTAAAAAAGTATGATGAGGCGGCGACGGCTACACTAGTTTTAAATTCTTATCTAGCATTACACCAACGCTGCCCATTACTGGAAACGCAAGAATGATAAAAAGATTTAAAAGTAGTTTCTTATATGGAAACAGTTTTCTGTTTTTTATTAAAATTACAAATGGGTAGAACCAAGCGGCTAAATGAACAAGAATAGTGAATGGCGCAATAAAGTAATTACCGAGAAATTTTTTAGTTTCCACGGAATTTACGTAATACGTGGTCGTTACTATAAGAATATAACTAACCACAACCAAAATAAAAATTAATAACAAAATAAATCTCTCTTTTTTATACATTTCTTTTCCTAGCTCTACTTACTTGGATCATATTCTATTTCAAATTTAAAAATCTTGAGTGTGCCACCAAATTTAAATATATTCTTATTCACAGAAGTTCCTTTATAACCATACGACCCTTTAAAGGCTGGTCCTTCATGATTAGTTAGTATTCTATATTTATCTGGTTGTGCTAACCACTCAAGTTTTCCAAAAGACGCTTTTGCATTTAATATCGCCCAAGAAATATTTATGGCGTTCCCGTCTATAGTCAATAAATATCCTTGCTTAAGGGTGTCTGATGACATAACTATACTGGCAGTTGCCTCCACACCCAAACTAATATCTAATGCAGCTGGAACTATTAATTTTCCTTTATACCCAAATCCTCTTCCAAAGGTAACAGTTGTCCTATTCATTATTTTCTCAGAATGGCGTTTGAAATCATCCCAATATGCTTCCTCTTCATAAACCTTTTTACTATGAATCTCTTCATTAAACGCCCTAGAAAAAGCCGCAGTAACCGCCCCATTTGCAAACTTACCACCAGTCGCAGCAGAAGTCACTCCCCCTAATACAGCAGCCGCTAATATCCTCTGCCCACTATGAGAAGCCGCTCCGTTACCAATGCTATCAATTGATTTACTAAAAGCTTGCGTCACACCCGCCGATGCAAACCCATGACCGAACTTACCGCCATTAAGGGTCGACATTACCCCACCCGCCATACCATGAGCAAGCACTTTACCCAGCTGTTGAGCTGTCGTGAGTGCCCTTGATGCAAAAAGATTTGCGGTATGTGCATCTAACCCTAACCCACCGTCTTTTATCGCGGAGGTGAAAAAATTCATATCGGTATTATAATTTGCCGTCGAAACTCCTTGGAAGAACTCCCCTATCCCAAAAAACACCCCTGCACTAAATGCACCAGTTAAAGCCCCTTTTAACGAACCAGTAGCGACAGCACCAGAAATAGCACCACTAGAAACCGTTGCCCAAAATCCACCATTAAATAAACCTCCCGCTCCTGGAAGCCAAATATTGATAGCAATAGCCGCTATCGTCCGCCAATATTTCTTAAGCGATTTAAAGAAATGCCCACTGGGGTCGGTGTAACTTAATGGATTATTGAGCACATAAGTATACCGATTCATACTCTGCATATTCTTGGGCGCTTGAATATAGGCATCGGCCTGCATAAACCGGCCGATATTCGCATCATATATCCGCCCATTCATGTGAATAACATCCACACTACTGAGCATTTCATGACCAGTAAACCCGCGCCGGGTATCTTCAAGCCAGACAGTCACTGGCGTTTGAAGGGTTGCTGATTGGCTCACAACCGTATGTTGTTTACCAAAAGGGTCATACCTAAAGCGCGCTGTTTCAGTGCCTAATTCATCGGTAATGGCTACCACGGAGCCTAAATGGTCTTTATGTAAATAACGGGTTTTGGTGGCCGTTTGTGTACCGCCTTCCTCAGTATCTACTTTAAGCGCCACACCGCCCAGCATGTATTTATGCTCTGTTTTGCCGTCTCTTGCGCCGCCGGTATGAACCACTTTTTCATAACCGCCGAGATAAGTGGTTTCAATGATGACGGGGGTTGAACCTTCGCGCACATTATCAATCCGTTTATAACGCTCTCGACTACTGCCATAACGGAAGGCGATTTGAGAGGCGGAGCCTTTGGAAATAGATACGGGCTTTTCAAATGCGCCATATTGGATGGTGCGATTGTTACTAGAATTAGTTGAGTCAATATCCGAGGTCATGTTGCCGTTGGCATCATAACCAAAGGTTCTGAGTAAGTTACCGCCACTTCGTATACTGGTAAGTGCATGAATACCGGCATTACCTGCGCCATACTCATAATTATCCCCAATATCCGACTTGGATTTAAGATTACCTAAATCATCATAGCTGTAGGTTTTGTTGAGCGAGTTATCTTCAGTCACCGTAAAAGAGGTCAGGCGGTTTAATAAATTATTACTGCCACCTTCAACATAACCAAAGAGCTCTTGGCGGTTGACGATATTATCTTTGCGCTGAGTAACATTACCAATGCCATCAAAATACTGCTGGAAGTCTATCATTTCACTGCCATTTGTTTTCCCAGCAGTAACCGATTCTAAGAATCCCGTTTGAGCGTCATAAGCTTTAATGGATTTAATACCATTACCATAGGTTTCATGGCTGACATTACCAAACTTATCAATGTTGGTGACTTCTCGGTAGAGAATATTGTCATCAATCGCATCAGTAATTTTGGTTAGGTTGCCAAAACCATCATAATGATTTTTAAGCGTGACTTCTCTTGGTAATATAGTGAATAACACCCGCGAGCTAGCTGCCTCAAAGATGTTCATAGTTAAATAAGTATCCACTAGATTACTGGATTCTTGTTTGATTTTTTGAGTCGCAAACTCGGCTCGACCTAAGTTATCAAAACCGGTAATTTTTTCTTGTAGCGGTGTTAAAGACGTTGTGGCTCCGCAGTCAATTTCACCGGCAAATAATTGGACTTTATGTAATTGCCCTTTGAGAGAAGCGCCTGTATCACCGAAGGCTGCTGTATCATAAATCCAACAGGTTGTTTGAGAGTCAATGCTTGCAATTGGTGTCGTGGTTGAAACATCGGCATTGTCAACTCGCTTAATCATTCGCCCCAAGTCATCGTACTCTTGGGTAATAACCACCCCGCGCGCATCAATTTGCTGAACTAATTCACCAAACCCATTAAACTTATATTGCCAAGTGCCTTTATCGGGATCAACTGTCGCGATTTTATGACCAACCGTGTCATATTGCATTTCAACTTCGTTTAAGTCGCTATCAATTAACTTAACAAAATTACCGCGAGTATCATAAAGATAAGTCATTTCCTTATTGTTGTTATCTCGAACCTTACCCAGCTCACCATTAATGTTTTTAGTTTCAATGGTGACTTGACCAATCGCATTGGTTGTTGTGGTGCTGGTGCCTTGGTATTGGCGAGTGGTTATTCGAGTGCCCGGCTCCGTTTGAGAAATTAACCTGCCTAAAGCATCATAACTCGCCGTGGTAAAACCTGCTCCAACCGTATCAACGGTACCAAAAACCGGCGAATAGCCTTTTGAAACTCGTCCATACTTGTCATATTCAGTTCGAGAGATTAATTTTTTATCCCCAAAGGTTTGACCTTCTTTGACGATCTCTTGACCCATTTTGTTGTAATAGGTACGAGCAAAGCCACTTAAATTCGTCCCATCTAATGCATAAGCTTGGCTTTCGGTGTAATACACACCTTCTGTTGGGCAAGATGCATCGCCAATACCGCATAAATAACTATATTCCGTGCTGTACGTGCCATCGGGTGCTAAGGTGTAATATCGTGTCCCTAGTTCATCATAGCCATAACTCACCGTTAACCCATTGGCGCCGGTTTCGGTCAATACGCCGCCAAATCGGCCGCCATATGTGAAGCTTTTTTCAAAATCTAAATCATTGATAACACTTTCGACATATCGTCCATTTGAGGTATAGAATGTTTCCGTTTTTCTTTGAGTAAAGCTAGTATCAAAATCTAAAGTGGTTGCATCTCGCTTTTTAGCCTCCACAATTTCAACGGTTTTGTTACCAAATTCATCAAATTGATGTAACTTGTTAACTTCCTTAGGATCACCTTTAAAAATGGTTTCTTTATTTAGCATCCCGGCATAACCATCGGCATTCGTTTTGTTATGCGTATGAGTTTCTGAGTAATATTCAAACTCACTGGTTTGGGTGTGCGAACCGGCGACATCCGAACGACTTTTTTCGACCGTGACTGAACTCAAGCGAGCATATTTTTTCTCATACGTTGAGGTGCCATACACGTTAGTCGTAAAGGTATTAAACCATTCACTGCCGCCGCTACCATCAACCGCATCACTGGTGGTATTAAGCACGGTCGTTGATACTAAGTTTCCGTAATTATCACCATTTGACTCATAAGTGTTAGTGGTTATCACTTGGTTCACAAAACGCCGAGCATTGTCGGTTAAATCATTCGGCGTACCATCCGAATCTAAGTTCCAATTTTTTTCAACCGAGCTTGCTAGTACTGGAAAGGTTCGGTCGAAATAGGTTTTTTCTTCCCAATGATTGAACGCCGTGCTCAGCTCAGTACCATCTGACAGTTTTCGAATGGTTGATTTGGGCATACCAATAAACGGGAAGGTTTGCTTATACTCGGTAACCGTTTCGATACCCGTCTGGTCATCAATGCTAATGAGCTTTTTAAATCCAAGCTGACCGCGGCCTTGGGTGTGGACGGCCAAATCTTCATATCGATAAGAGACAGATAACGTCTCTTCAGTTCCGTCATTAGCAAAACTTCCTGTATCGCTTGTTACGCGGTCAACAATATAAATAAACGGGTTTATTTTTAGATTTGGATATTCTAAAACATTATCATCATTGGTGCTGTAAACGTTTGTATCAGGTAAGGCGGAATAATGTATAACCGTTTCCACACCAGAGGAGCCAACAATAGACTTAATGACATTGGAAGGCATAGCGAAATCAGTATAATCAAAATTTTCTATGCCTGAGCTGTACAAATACCAACCCCATCCATCACGATAGGAATATAACTCAACGCCTACTGAACGGTGATTAAAATCACCAATGATTAACCTTGGACTTGCTTCAATCATTCCTTGAACAACACCTATATTTTCCATTATACCGTTGTTAAAAGAGTAAATATCATATTTACCCGTATTATTATTAAATACTGTTTCACTGAAAATAAATAATTCGTTACGACCGTCATGATCGTAATCTAACACCATACTTTTATTAGCAGAACCGGTATCTGAAGCACTAATGCCAGTATCATAGTAATCTGAAAAACCATTACCAAGACTTAATTTATAGAGCCAATTTCCATTTGTTGTCGCTCTATAAAGCACATCAGTCAATCCATCTCGGTTAATATCCATGGGGATTAATCGGGGCATTCCGGGATAATTCCCAGTCAACTTTCCATAGCTTTCAAATTGTTTAGTAGTTACATTAAATGTTAAACCATAATAATTATAACTGTAGGTATAACGCCCAGGATCATCTCCATGCCTTTGCTTAACTTTAGCTATAAGATCAGTTTTTCCATCGCCATTCAGATCAACCCAATTCGCTCCCCCTGAAATGTTGGGTACAAAAGGAATCATGTCATTTTCAATCGTCAACTCTGGTATATTGACTGTAACTTCGATTCTGTCCTCTGTAAATGAATGCTCAGCGCGACATATTCTTCCAATACGTCCGTCATCTGTGCAAGTGTTTTCTGTCCTGTAGGTTGAATGTCGATGCCAATAGGATTTATTACCATCTCTTTCAAGTAAATCCATTTTACCGTCGCCATCCAAATCAACGACGACCCCACCCCCTATTCCAATATCATAAGTGACCAATTGCTCTAGAGCCTTATCCCATTTTGCAATCGTTAATTCTGTGCCATCTTTTTTTTGATAAAGTAGATCCATTACGCCATTTAAGTCATGGTCTATAAACTGAATAGTATTAAATTCTGATGGTCGTAATTTAAGTCCAGAATTTTTGGAAGGAGAAGGAGAAAATTCAATGTATACATCTCTCGCAGCATTTCCATCACCACCCCTACCTCCCCAATCATCTAAAAAGATTTTATCTGTCATTCCATTTCCATCAATATCGACAGCGGTTATGTGATCAGGATCTAATCTAGTAGCACCTGGCGCATATGAACGACTTTGGGTATACGAACTATTAATATCACTCCATTCAAATTTAATAGGCGCTGTGCAATTATTTAAAAAGGAACATTCCTGGATGGCTTTTAATCGCGTTAGACCAGTATTGGAAGAATCATGAAATATTTGATAAGTCTTAATATGATTGCTACCGTTATACGTTCTAATTTGTTTTAATAATTTAGTTTGTTTAACTGTTGAACCTGCTGAATAACCACTCGAACTATCCGAACGAACAAAATCACTATCTATCTCATCCGCATAAACAAATTGCACCTGACTATGGTATGAAGTACCTACATTGACATTGCCACCATAGGTAATGTTTTTAATAAAGACTTCCGAATTATCAGCCGCTTTACCATATTCATACTCAATGGTATTGCCCGCTAAATCTTCAGTTTTTCTGAGAAGCCACAATCGATTAACACTATTGTCTTCCGTTTTAACCAGTGCATTTTCCGATGCGCCAACTTTTCCGTAATAATGGGTATCACCAGCTCGGGTTTTTATCCGCCACTCATTTGGTCCAGTGGTTACACTTCCTCCATGTGAAGTAATATCAGTATTGTTAAAGAGCTCCGTGTAGTAACTGGTGTTATTACCACCGTAAGTACCGTCTGAAAATAACTGTTGTCCACCCATACAAAAACGATCAGAGCTTGTATTGGTAATACCGCTGATTTCGGGAATGCCAGTGGTTTCGTTAATATTTTGAGCCATATTTTTTCCGCAACGATTAATGGCAGATAAACCACTTAACGACCAGCCTATTCCTAATGGTCCATTCCCTGCGTTACTGGAATAATTTAAACTTAGCTGCGGAGCAACACCCGCCGTTCCCGTTGGCACTGCAATCGGAACGGAATAAGTCGCCGCGCCACTTTCATCGACTCTAAATTGGCCTCCAGTACTACCGACACTTGGCGTAATTGGCTGAGGTGCTGAAGCCGCTACAGGCGGTACTGGGTCGATATAGATAAGTGAGGTAGTAACAGTATGAAAATTTGATTCTATACTCCCGACAACAATAACATTCAACATTGAATTTTGAGCCGGCACCAACACTAAATCAATCAAACCATCCTCATCATAATGACTAAAATCAACCGTATAATTACTCTCTAAAGTCGCAGTACCTGCCTCAAGCTCAGCTTCAAACTCTTGCTGCGAACTACGCAAAATACTTTTTGTTCCATCAATATCAACAATTTTAAAATAATAAATATCTGGGAATTCTGGTGTGACTTTTGAAACAAGATAAAGTGTCCCATCTGTGGCTTGATAAACATCATATTCTAACTGCGGAATCGTGAAGCCAAGACCGACATTCCAAGTGCGGGTTTCAGACCACCTTGCGGTGGTTTTTGTACCAAGTGTTTGAGCAATCGGATCATCAATGGTTCCATCAAGTGCCACGACACGCCAATAATAAATCTTATCGTTTTGATCTAAACGACTATTTGGTAAATGACCAACCCCTTCAAAAACGTTATCTGCTCCATAAGATAACCAGTCGCTACTCAAATCAAAACACACTGATGTGCCATCAACCGTTCCATCAATGTTGATCCGCATCCAGCGCTTAGTCATAAAATCTTCGCTTTCGCTGAGTTGTAAATTATAGTGAGTCGCGCGATCAACGGGGTTCCAACTAAAACACTGACTAGCACGATCACTGAAGGCAACGGCGGTATTATCCTCAGGAGAGACTAAATTAATGCTGGTGAAAGCGTTATCAAGCTGAACCTGCCAAGTGCGCGTTTCGCCCCATCTTGCGGTGGTTTTAGTGCCAAGCGTGCCAGCGGCTACATCATCGACCGTGCCGTCTAGAGCGACCACTCGCCAGTAATAAGTTTTGCCTTCTTGATCGAGATTACTACTCGGTAAAGCGTCAGCCGGTTCATAGTTAAAATCTCCAGAATACGACTTCCACTCAACACTGTTACCAAAGCAGGTCGAAGTGCCAGTCTGGTTGATCTTCATCCAACGTTGCGCTCTGAAGTCGCCGGTTTCGCTGATCTGGACATTGTAATGGGTCGCCCAGTTCACCGGCTGCCAGCTAAAGCACTGTGAGGTTCGGCTGGGATAACTCACCGAAGTTCTGTCTTCAGGTAAGACTAATGCGGGCGGCGGTGCGGTATTTAACTGAACCTGCCAGGTGCGATGTGCTGACGCTTTTTCAGCAGTTTTAGTCCCTGAAGTTGCAGCGATTGGATCGTTATGAGTACCATCCATGGCAACCACCCGCCAATAATAGGTCTTACCTTCCTCATCCAAGTGATTGGTTGGCAATGAGTCTGAACCGTTATAATTGTCCACACCTGAATAAGCTAACCACTGATTGCTCGTTCCAAAACAAGCTGAAGTCCCGGTAATGTTGATCTTCATCCAGCGTTGATTAAAATCAGGCGATTCACTCAATTGTAAATTATAATGACTCGCACCAGCAGTGCTATTCCAGCTAAAACATTGGCTCCCTCGTTGATTGTAAGCGACTGAAACTCTACCTGAAGGTGTCACAAGCGTTGGTGTTGGTAGTTGTAGTACCTGCTTGGCGATATTCCATGTTCGGGTGGCGGAGGGTTGAACTAACGTTCGGGTACCAGCAACACCGGTTATCGGATCATCAATGGCTCCATCCAATGCCATCACTTGCCAATAATAAGTTTTATTATCTAGATCTAAACGACTACGAGGCAATGAGCCCGCGCCGTTATAGTCGCCGTTACCTGAATATGGCAGCCATTGACTGCTACTGCCAAAACAGGCAGAGGTTCCCGTAAGATTAATCTTCATCCATCGTTGGGAGTGAAAATCGGTAGTCTCACTCAATAGCAGATTATAGTGAGTGGCATTGGCGGCGGCATTCCAGCTAAAACACTGACTATCTTTATCTTCAAAGGCAACCGTATGATTGTTCGCAGGTGAATTAAGGCTAGCAGCACTCGGGCGGATCCCTCCTACTTTCCAGACTCGTGCTGCCGATGGTTTGACGTAAACTTTTGTCCCTACTGTGCCAGCAATGGGATTATCAATGGTGCCATCCAACGCCATCACTTGCCAATAATAAGTCTTGTTTCCTTGATCCAGTCGGCTGCTAGGCAAAGAGCCTGCACCGTTATAACCTGAGGGGCCGCTATAGGGTAACCATTCGCTACTATTGCCAAAACAGACAGAGGTGCCGGTTAGATTGATTTTCATCCATCGCTGGGAGTGGAAATCAGTCGTCTCACTTAACAGTAAATTATAATGGGTTGCGTTAGTCGCCGCGCTCCAACTGAAACATTGAGAACCTCGGCTACTGTGAGCAACCGATGTTCCATTAGTTGGAGAAGATAAAGTCGCTGCACCTAGTGGTCGACGAACCTGAACTTTTGTTGACGTTTTGTAGCTTCCACAATAGTCGCTATTACAGGCTCTAACTCGATAATAATAATCTGCAGATGACCGATTAGATGCAAAATAGCTTCTGCTACCTCCCGAATAAACGGTGACCCAACTGCCGTTATTAGCCCGCTCTTGTAGGTCATAACGAGTGGGGCTTTGCGTGGCGGTTCCCCATGAAACGGTATAAGAGCCTGTTGTATTTAAGGTGATGGGAACAGAAAATGAACTCACTAAACCTGGTCGCCCCCAACTTGCGGTAAAACGACGCGTGACTGATGGTGTCCATTCGCTCCAATCAGCTTTTGCAGCACCAGCTCGCCAATAGTAATTGGTACCAGGACTCAATTGCGAAGGTACTGGCGGACTGCTGACGTTACCGTGACTTTGCCAACCAGCACCACCATTCCAACATACCGATCTCGCTGTGGAGCTATACGCGATATAAGCCCAGCGTTGAGAAGGAAAGTCTCCATTGTAGTTTACCGTAAGAGTATATATTGAAGCACCCGCGACAGCTCCCCAGGAAAAGCAAGGCCCTCTTCCGTCATTCACAATAACCTTTGAATAGTTAGCAGGGTTATAAACCGTTGGCGGCGTTAATGCGTGGACTCTATCAGCCACAATCAGCATTAACATCAATAATAAAAGCTGAATCGTTATTTTTGACCCCGAGCCTTTGGCTGAACCAAAAATTCCACCGAATAATCCATTTAGACTTTTCATACTTTTCATACTTCTCATACTTTTCATACTTTTCATACTTTTCATACTTTTCCAAAAATATTGATCACGACCGACCAGCGTTCGCGATTCTTAAAATTATTATTGTGATGCTGGAAACGACCCACGTCAGTGGGAGACGGCAATGGCAACCAGGATGACGATTTAAAGGCTCATTTAATACTGGACAATACTAAGACTACATGACAATTTTCAGAAGAATGTTCAATATTTCTCAAACTGCTCATAGAACCACTTCAACGACTCAATGTGACGTTTTTCTTTCGGCGCAAACTTGTTACACTTATCAACAACAGATTAATCTATTTAAGAAAACTCAATGCAGGCATTTCGATTGATCAGCTTTATTTATCTGAGCCTAATCGCTTGCTGCAGTGTTTCCTTTACTTTGGAAGCGAAGCAAGCGAACAACATTAGTCAATTCCTGTTTCAAAAGGGCGATAATGACTTGTGGAAATCGACATCGTTTGATGATTCGAATTGGCAGAAAATTTATCAAGGTTTACCTAAAGAAACGGGCATATATTGGTCACGCTTACATGTGCATGTCTCAAAGCAGAGTAGTATGGAACAGCCGGCATTGTTCACATCAATTCTAGGTTCATACGATATTTACTGGGATGGTCATTTTCTTTCCAGTAACGGCATCGTGGGCGACAGTACGACGAGCGAAGTACCTGGCAATATCGATAAAATAACGCCTATTCCGAGTTATTTATGGACTGATGGAGAGCATCTTATCAGTATCCGAATTTCAAATTTTTATTCACCAGACAAACTCAGAACGCGCCACTTTGTGGCCAGATTTGATACTGGACCAATATCTAATAGTTTATTACCTCTCATGGTGTTAGGAGGATTAATCATTCTGGCACTCTATTTTTTGCAACTTTATTTTATTTTTTCACCAGAAAATATTTATCTGATTTTTAGCTTATTATGTTTTTCCGTATCCAGTTTATTGGTTGCAGAAACATGGAGAAATCTGGTTGGTTATAGTTATGACTGGCATCAATTTCGATTAATCAGCGTTGGGGTTTTGACCTTTTTTGTCGCAACGTTGCTGCCTTTGTACTTTCTTTTTCAGTTTTCAATTAAGCATAAATTCAGATGGATGGTTTGTTTGATTTCTATCTTAGTATTTGTTGGTGTTTTCTTCCCTACATTTGATATCACCAGTATGTTTATGTTGTTAACCGCCTTTGTTTTTTCTTTAATCATCACCATAATAGCCATCCGTTTGAAGCAAAAGGGTTCGATAATGGCCTGTGTCGCTATTAGCATTATAGCCATTACCTTGTTAGTTATACCATTCTCATTTTTAGAAGAATATTTTTTTCCTATGTTTGCGATTTTCACCTTTATTGAACTCACATATTTGACGAAAATAATGAAAGCAACTGAGATTGATAAAAACCTCGCTTTGTTAAATTCAGCTCAATTAGAAATCAGTTTATTAAAAAAGAATATTCAACCACATTTCATTTTAAATACTTTAACATCGATAGAGCAATGGGTAGAAGAGTCCCCTAAAACAGCGATTTTGTTTATTGATGCATTAGCCGATGAATTTCGTGTATTAAATGATATATCAGACAAAAAACTGATCTCTTTAAATCAAGAGATTGATCTCTGCAAATATCACCTTGAGATTATGAGTTATCGCAAAGACCAGAAATATATTCTTAAAACTAAAAACATTGATCCCAAGCAAAAAATCCCTCCGGCCATTCTCCATACACTGATTGAAAATAGCCTGACGCACAATCGTTATACAAATGATACAACTATCTTCAATTTACAACAGATAAACAACTTACGAGAGAATACCATTGAACTTCAATTATCTACGCCTATCAGCCAAAATTGTCATGAAAGAATAGGGGGCACAGGTACTGGTTTAAAGTATATTCGTTCACGTCTAACGGAAAGTTTTCAAGAGCGATGGCATTTTGGAGAACAAGCACTTGGCGAGTTTTGGATAACTAAAATTCGAATACCCAAGTCTAATTGAGTCGACAGATCAATGAGATAAAATGAATGAAAATAGTCATTGTTGAAGACGAAGTCATGATTGCGAGGCGAATCAGAGCATTTTGTGACAATATATTACAAAATAGATTGGAAGCAATACATCATTTTTATACCTTGGAAGACGCTGAAGATTATCTCGATACACACGAGATTGATTTGTTGTTACTCGACCTTAATCTTAATAATAGAGACGGCTTTGATTTATTGAAGAATAAGTTAGCAGCCGGTTACCACACAATTATAATTTCAGCCAATACTGAGCGCGCGTTAGAAGCTTTTGAATATGGTGTTTTGGATTTTATCGCCAAGCCTTTCAAACAAGATCGTTTGGAGAAAGCATTGGATCGTTTAGAGTCTAATACTCAGTTTGGTATTGGAACATCAAAGTTTTTATCCATCAAGAAACATGGGCGTATCGAATTAATCAACACTGAGGATATCCGTTATATTCGTGCTACAGGTCATTATTCTGAAATAATCCTGGTGGATGGGTCGACACAATTACATGATAAAAATCTGGAAAAATTACTACTTACATTACCTTATCATTTTGAAAGAGTACATAAATCTTACGCATTAACACTTAGTCAGGTAAGAAAATTACATAAATATCCAGGCAGTCGATATGAACTCGAACTTATCAACGGCGTGATCATACCGTTGGGTCGGACACGCTATGCTGAGATTAAAGGCAAGCTCGAATTCGACTAATTACTAGACAGGTTAACCTCAATAGCTACATTAGATAACCTGTTCCAGGCTGAATAATCTTAAGGTTAATTTCGATACTGTTGCGGAAGGAGTACCAGCTCCACCGTAGAGCGAGCCTTGCGTTGCTGGCGGTAACAAAAGTGATGAAGCGTAGACAGCGAAATATTCTAGCCGAAACCGAATGGTGAACCTGTCATTCCCACGAAATCAATAGTTCATTTTCAGACAGCCATACACCCAATAAATCCTTGTGCCCCTCCATATTAACACCCAGAGCAAGATAGAAAAATTGGTTGATAACACGCTTGTCTTGTCTGGTTTTGATAGACAATTACACAGATTTATTTATAGTCTCAAAATTTTTCAAGAAAAACACGATACATACTGATGGTACATACCGCTTAGTCACTACTTAAATCCCAATTTGGATTAAATTCAGTATTTGGTGTCAATTGTTACTATTTAAAACTTTGACTTTCTCCGAATCATCAGCCAATTTGAATTCCATCGTGTAAATAAGATCTTCACGCTGCCCATTTGGATCGAATTTCCATTGATATATAGCACGCCTTGCATCTCTTTCAAAAACTCGCCTAGGTTCCGCATCGATCAACGCCACTTCATAGGGATGTCCATTACTATCTATATTGAATTGAAACTTAACCCAACCTTCAAGTCCTTCTTCAGCCGCTTTTCGAGGATAGCGTGGATTAATAATCACTATCGGCACAGCTTCAGCACTAACCCTTCCTTCTCAGCCATAACAACTCCGCTCGTCATCCATATCGCGCCCGCTGCAAAAACTCCTGCAACCCATGAATGCCATTTTTTAGCTTGACTATTTTTTAACATTTTTACTCTCTCCTTTATTAACGATTGATATTTCCACTGACTGACTAATCTGTTTTGAGTAACTCCCGCAACAGACTCTAACAACACCTTCGCGTAGATTTGCCTACCCTCAGGTTTTGAATTTTCTAACACGCCTAAATCGCAGGATATTTCTTGATCGGCTTCGCAATATTTATCGGCTATAAAAAATAATGGGTTAAACCAGAATAAGCTTTTAATTAAGACTCTAACGAAATTGATCCGATGATCATTACGGTTAAGATGGTAAAGCTCGTGACTCAAAATCGCTTGTTGATTTTGATTTGGTAACTCAAAAAATGATTTCGGCAAAATAAGATAGGATTTGAATAAACCGAAAATAGCGGGTACGTCAATTAGCGGGCTGGTCACTAAATGCAATTTGTTAATTGTGATATTTTCAGCACACTGCGCGACTTGCAGATCATTCATAGGTTGTAAACTGTCAACTAACCGACGATACCTAAACAAGAAAATCATCGCGGTTACAATAAAACCACTCGCCCAAATGATTAGACTCCAGCTTGCTAATAGATTTTCAGCAAGAAAACTTTCTTCAATAATATCGACTGGTAGATTTTTCGCGCCGAGAAAAAAAGTCATCAACCCGCCTGTCGAACTCACTTCAACAAAATTGATTGGCAGCAATAAATAGATCGGCAACATTAACCAAATCCCATAAGCCACTCTTGCATTCATCCATTTCAAAACCATCGGACGGATAGCGACAATCAGTAATAACAAGATTGCAATACCGATGCTTTTTAGAACTAATACTTCAAATAATAAATCAATCATTATTTTATCTCCCGATATTTAGGTAACTGGCTATTTTTCGATTTCTTCGATCAACGCTTTTAACTCTGCGATATCTTTTGCAGTTAACTTTTCTTGTTTAGCAAAAGAAGCTACCAGTGAGGTGACACTTCCATCAAAGACTCGTTTTAAAAAGCTATCGGCAGCAACTTCAACATAATCTTGTTCCAGTAAAGTCGGATAATAGAGATACTCCCGCCCGTTTTTATGAAACCCAATCGCTTGCTTTTTGAGTAAACGATTAAGTAATGTTTTAACCGTTTTATGGTGCCAACTGGAATCATCTTCTATACCTTGAATAATCATCTTGGCAGATATCGGTGAATCACTTGATGCCGATCGCCATAACACATCCATCAACACTTTTTCAGCATTACTTATTTGCACGAGAAATCACCTCTAAATTCGATGGTTATTAAACTTACTTGATTACAGGTGTAATCACAAGCAAAGTATTACATATGTAATCAATTGGATCAAGCTTCTTTACTAATAATTATCAACAATTATTAAGATTGCGCAAAAATTAATCGACTATAATAAGATGGGTGGTATATCATTGCGATAAGATCAATTGATTAGTATTAGTAATTGAAGTAGTCGATTATTAATAAATATCTTAAAAAAGGTGAATCATGGAAATATTGTCAGCTATTGGGATTATTGTTGCTGCGGTTGTCGGCTTCTTGTTTGGGAAAAAGCACTCTTCAAGCGAAGTTGAAAAAAAGCGCCTTGAGCAGGAGTTAAAAGAAAAAACCGCTGAGCTTGATACCTTTCACTCTAAAGTTAATACACATTTCGAAAAAACGGCTGAGTTATTTAATCATGTGTCAGACAGTTATCAATCGCTTTATGATCATATGGCTAAAAGCTCAACTCAACTTTGCGCAAGCCAGACTTTTCAAGCTTTACCCAAAAACTCAGAGTCTCCCGAAGGTACTGACCCGACAGCAACGCTATCTCAAGCTTCTGTGAATAAAAATGAAGATAGCGAGCTTTTTGATGCCGATCATTTATATCAAGCGCATGAATACCGTAATCACGTAGCAGAAGAATTGACAGACGAAAAAACGAAAACCACAGACAATAAAGTGGTTGAAATAGCAAGTGCCAAAGAAAACCACGACGCACAAGCTTTAGACTACGCTATAAAGAAAAAAGGGGTACTTAATCACAACAGTCTGGATATTGAAGGTGTTAAAAACTCCTAAAAAACCTCTTTGGTTGTTTTGTAGCGATCTATTTTTATTATTGTCGAATCAAGCTGGTTGATTTAGTATGTATTCACATGACTAACACCCAAATCAACCTATTTCCAACTTGACCTATGAAGCTTCTTACAAATTTAATCTACATCATCAAATTCGCCCTCTTAGGAGGCGTGATTGGTTTTCTTGTTTTATTTTTCATTCCTAACAGTCCAATGAGTTTCAATTGGAACGAAGCGAGAGATGTTTGGGAATTTTACCAAAAGCAAAGTCGCATCACGGCAACTCCCACAAAAAACGAAATCGACTACCTAAAGCTATCGTACGCTGATGCGGTTAAAAAAGCCGACCCTTCAGTTGTAAGCTTAAAAGCATTTAGACAAGGTCGTGCCAGACCCTCTAAGGAGGAACCAAAAGGTGATATGCTGGTTGATATTTCGATTGGCGTCGGTTCTGGCGTTATATTTAATCAAGACGGTTACATTGTTACTAATTATCATGTCATTGCAGGAAGCATAAAAGTCGCCATTCATTTTTCAGACGGTCGACGAAAATACGCAAAAATCGTTGGATTCGATAAGCAAAATGATATTGCTGTATTAAAAGTGGATATCCCGACTCCTCAGTTTGCTGAATTAGGTCGTTCCAGTGATGTTAAAACCGGCGATATTGTTATGGCGATTGGTAATCCTTTTGGACTATTTGAAAATTCAGTCACTTTGGGGATTATAAGTGCCATTGAAAATAACCCTATAAGACCCAGATTCCAAACGGATGCATCAATTAACTACGGCAACTCTGGTGGGGCGCTAATCAATACTAAAGGACAGGTGATAGGGATCAGTAGCGCTAAGTTTAGCGTCGACAGACATGATGAAATCGGCATTAATTTTGGTGCTCCTATCGATATTGTAAAAGAGGTTTTTGATGAAATAATCAAACATGGTCGTGTAGTGCGAAACTGGATCGGAATCAACGGCCGCAGTCTAAGCCCCGCTGGATATAAAGAATTAAATATGAATGTCGATTTTGGGATAGGTTTATTTATTACCGGCACCGAAAAAGGCAGTCCTGCTGCTGAAGCTGGTCTTAAGGCGGACGACCTAATCACCCATTATGACGGCAAACTTATTGTCAGCCCGGAGTTTTTCCGGAAACTATTTGTGGCAACGCCCGTTGGAAAAGAAGTTAAAATCCAAATCGTCAGAGAAGGTCAACCTATGAATATGTTGCTCAAGTTACGAGAAAAGCCAAAGAACTAAAGGGCACCTCTAAAAATGCACCTTTTCCACGATAACTGCGTCAACTTCGTGCTCGAATCCTCATGTATTCAATATACACTGCGGCTCTCCGCGCGACGCTTCCTTGCTCTCATGAAAAAATTACTATTTTTAGAGGTGCCCTAAATTTTAAACTCTTTTTATATTAGCGCCCATTAACTGGAGTTTTTCTTCGATACATTCGTAACCTCTGTCAATGTGATAGATACGATCAACCACCGTTGTTCCTTTGGCGACTAGCGCGGCAATCACCAAACTAGCGGAAGCTCGTAAATCTGTCGCCATAACCTGTGCACCATTGAGTCCTTCGACACCAGTACAAATAGCGTTATTTCCCTCTATTTGAATATTAGCTCCCATTCTCTGTAATTCACTGACGTGCATAAATCGATTTTCAAATATCGTTTCAGTGATCACACCAGTTCCTTCTGCGACCACATTTAATGCGGTAAATTGAGCTTGCATATCGGTAGGAAATCCAGGATAAGGTGCGGTTTTGATGTTGACTGCTTTAGGACGATTTCCTTTCATGTCGAGTTCTATCCAATCTTTACCGGTGGTAATTTCAGCGCCTGCTTCCTGAAGTTTTAATAGTACCGATTCTAAAATCTCAGGATCAGTTTCCCTTACTTTCACTCGCCCGCCAGTTATGGCTGCTGCCACTAGATAAGTACCCGTTTCAATACGATCGGGTAATACTTTATGATGAGCGCCAGTTAATTTGTTTACGCCTTCGATGGTAATAATATCTGTTCCCGCACCGGAAATTTTTGCGCCCATAGCAATCAGATAATTTGCGACATCGACTACTTCAGGCTCTCTTGCTGCGTTCTCCAGAATCGTTGTACCTTTGGCCAATGTTGCAGCCATCAACAAATTTTCGGTGGCACCTACGCTGACAATGTCCATAAAAATACGCGCGCCTCTTAAACCATCTTTCGCCCGCGCTCGCACATATCCATCGATCACTTCGATTTCGGCACCCATTGCTCGCATACCCTTAATGTGCAAATCAACGGGTCTTGAACCAATAGCACAACCACCTGGCAAAGAAACATCCGCCTGACCAAATCGTGTTAACAATGGTCCTAATACTAAAATCGACGCTCGCATGGTTTTAACTAAATCGTAAGGCGCTTCAAAGCTTTTGATAGTATTGGTATTGATCTCAACGGTCATATTTTCGCCGAGTGTCATTGAGTTGCCCATAACACCGAGCAATTCAAGAGTCGTGGTCACATCATTTAGATGGGGAACATTGCCAATAGTAGTTGGTCCATCGGCAAGCAGTGTTGCCATCAGAATCGGAAGCGCAGCATTTTTTGCGCCAGAAATACGGATACTTCCATCGAGTCGATTACCACCAATTAACTGTAACTTATCCATAGGAGCCCCATTTATCAAAAAATTTCGTTATTATTATATTTATATTTATATTTATATTTTAAGATGCTTCATCAGGTGTGATGGTTTTTAATGATATCGCATGCAATTCACCGCTTGATATTTTGTCTTGCAAAATAGCATAAACCATTCGCTGCCTGGCAACAGGTCTCTTGCCTGCGAACGCCTCAGAAACAACGACCGCTTCAAAGTGGTGTCCGTCACCTGTAACTCGTACGGATTGGCACGAAAGCCCTTGCTCGATCATCTGCTGTATTTCGATTTCGGTCATTTAGTTTACTCAATAATATTAAAAAAATACTGATTCAATTTACTAGCTGCGCATTGTACCTGAAACCCTGCAAAATTAAGAACTATTGCACGATCTTTTTACCATTTTTAGTAGGTTACATTTTTGGTGGAGTTACGTATAATGTGCCGCTTCGTTTTTGGCGTATACAGGTAAACATCTCGCAAGACTAAGAGATTAATGGCTTGATACAAATTTTCACTTGCTTCAATATGTCAAAAATAACATTATGGCAAAATAGGCTAGTGTTAAAACTATCTAATATTAGATCAAATCTCAGCTAATATTGATGAATCTCAGAGGTTCCACCAATTATATGCTTCTTTATTTTGCGATGGTTATTTGCGGTATATCGTTACTTGTTTGGAGTGCCGATCGCTTTACCGATGGAGCCGCCGCTATTGCAAGAAACTTTGGTATCTCACCACTAATTGTTGGTCTCACCATTGTGGCAATGGGTTCATCGGCTCCCGAAGTCGTGGTATCGATAAATGCGGCAATAAAAGGCACCCCAGGACTTGCTATTGGCAATGCAATCGGTTCAAACATCGCTAACATCGCCATGGTATTAGGTGTAGCTGCCTTAGTGACCCCCCTTAGAGTCCAATCAGAAATATTAAAACGTGAAATTCCGATTCTATTCGGATTTATGCTGCTTGCATTTGTCTTATTACTTGATCTGAGTTTATCGTTTGTGGACGGACTAATACTGCTCATATCGCTGGTTTGCTACTTAATCTGGTTGACCAAAGCCGCCGTAAAATACCGTAACCAACAAGATCTAATGCTGAAAGAAATCGTGGATGAATTACCCAATCGAATGCCCAATGGCAAAGCGCTATTTTGGGTGGTTGTCGGGTTAATATTACTTCAAGTCAGCTCTAACTTGCTCATTTTAGGCGCGACACATATCGCCAAAATTTATCAGATTAGCGATTTTGTTATCGGCATTACCATTGTTGCCGTGGGAACTAGCTTACCTGAATTAGCGGCGTCAGTGACTGGTGTTATGAAGGGCGAACATGAACTTGCTATTGGCAATGTCATTGGCTCAAATATTTTTAACTTGCTCGCGGTACTAGGTATTCCGGGTCTGATTCATGGCGTTTTAATCGAAAGCAGCATATTAAAAGTCGATTATGCTTTTATGTTTGGGCTAACAGTTGCTATGTCCTATATGGCTTGGGGACGAAAAGGTAAACCTGGTGAAATAACCCGGTTAGAGGGCGGTATTTTATTGACCAGCTTTATTGCTTACCAATCCTATCAGCTAATTTTGAATACCTAAAATCCGGTTAAAATGAGCCAATAAAATACAATTCGCGCATTAGGATTAAAAGTCAGGTAATATCTGATAAAATATCGCTTAGTTCTTGAATACTCAGAGAAAGTCGAATCACATATGGTCAAAGATTCTTATAATTTTGTCGCTCTAGGTCAAGCTGTTGTACGAACCGAACAAGAAGCGATTGCTTTACTATTAGATAGGATCGATCATCACTTTGCCAAAGCTTGTGATCTACTGCTCAATTGTCAAGGTCGTATTGTCGTGATTGGTATGGGAAAATCTGGCCATATCGGCAACAAGATAGCTGCGACCCTTGCCAGCACCGGTAGCCCGGCATTTTTTGTTCACCCAGGCGAAGCAAGTCATGGTGATCTTGGAATGATCACCAATAAAGACGTCGTGATCGCGCTATCGAATTCTGGTGAAACCAGAGAAATAACCAGTCTTTTGCCCGTCATTAAACGACTCAACGTATCTCTGATCAGTCTAACCGGAAATCCTAATTCGACATTATCCAATTTTGCCGATGTCAATTTAGATACAAGTGTCGAAAAAGAAGCTTGTCCAATGAACCTTGCTCCAACCGCATCAACAACGGTTGCCTTAGTCATGGGGGACGCTTTAGCCGTCGCCCTACTGGAAGCAAAAGGTTTTACAGAAAACGATTTTGCTCTATCGCATCCAGGAGGAAGTTTAGGTCGTCGGTTATTATTAAGAGTTGACGATGTCATGCATAAAGGCGTTCAAATACCGATTGTCACTCAAGATACCAGTGTCAGCGATGCCTTACTTGAAATGACAAACAAGCGGCTGGGTATGACTTGTATCATTAACGCAAAAGGCGCTCTTTGCGGTATTTTTACTGATGGTGATTTAAGGCGAACCTTATCCAACAACATTGATTTAAACGCCACGAATATTTCAACCGTCATGACCACCAATGGCAAAACAATCGCTGCCGATAAACTCGCCGCAGAAGCGCTACAAATAATGGAAGAAAATGCGATTGGCGGATTAGTTATCGTTGACGAAAACCATTATCCCATTGGTGCGCTGAATATGTATGACCTATTAAAAGCCGGAGTGGTTTAGTGTCGTCAAATCGATCAAATCCAAAACCCGAATATTCAGATTTATTACTGGAAAAAGCGCGTGAAATAAAGCTACTAATCTGCGATGTTGACGGAGTTTTAAGCGACGGTAAAGTCTACTATACCAATCAAGCTGAGGAGCTTAAGAATTTCAATATTAAAGACGGTTTGGGAATAAAGTTACTGCTTGACAACGACATTCAAGTAGCCATTATTACCGGACGAAAATCGGTGATCGTAGATAAACGAGCTAAAGAGCTTGGCATTCAATTCGTCTACCAAGGCAACGCAGATAAGCAAGCCGCCTATCAGGATATTCTCGAACAATTGAAAATCAAAGAAAATCAGGTCGCGCATATTGGTGACGACCTACCAGACTTGCCTTTAATGCAAAAATCAGGGTTAGGTATCTGCGTCGCGGATGGCTATCATTTTGTCCGGGAACATGCTGATTGGGTAACTAAAAAACAAGGTGGTCAGGGAGCTGTCAGAGAAGTCTGCGATGTTATACTCACCGCACAAAACAAGCTGGCACAAATTCATAGAAAGTATCTCCAACAATGAAACGATTAAGACTCAACCGTTGGTTAATCAGTATAGTCGTGCTTGCTATGCTTTTTTTGGTTTTTAAACCGGAACAAAGTCCAAACCTCGTTGTCGTAGAAACAACTATTCCAGATTCAGATTTTTTTATGGAAGATATTGTTATCCACCAATTCGACGAAAATGGATTACAAATAAATACGCTCGCTGCGAAAAGGATGGAACATTCATCTAATCTGGATGTTTCAATTTTGCAAAAACCATTAATCACTTTTGGAAAAAGTGCCTTAGGCGAATGGCGGCTGAGTTCAGAACACGGCAAGTTACTTGATAAAAGCTCGACACTCAAATTAGAAAACAACGTAAAAATAGAAGAATATAAAATTAACCAGCCTCTTCAAACCGAAATAACCACCGATAGTTTACTGATAACACTTGAAAACAACAGCGCTAAAACTGACGATAAAGTTTTTGTTAAAAACCCTCACTACAAAACGGAAGGTATAGGTTTAGCGATTGATTTTATAGAGCAAATCTTTACTTTAAAATCTGACGTGTCCACTCAAATATATCAAACAACAATTAGAAAAACACCATTATAAATAATGAAACTTGTAATCAAATATAACAATAATTTCCTCACACTATTTTTTGTTTGTTTTATTGGTGTGCCGTTTAGTGGTGCCGAAGAATTTGGCTCTCCAAAAAATAACACCAATAAAATCCAACTTAATAGTGACCAGTTCAAAATCGATGGAAAAACTGGTATTTTTGAACAGTGCGGTCATGCCACTTTGATTCAGGCAGATTTAACATTGTCCTCCGAATGCATCACAGGAAAACAAAATAAAGACGGCACTTACGCTTACATTATTGCAAAAGGTGATCCCGCAACTTTGCTCCAAATCAATCAAAAAAAACAAGACCAGCTTTTAATAAAAGCTAAAAACATTGAGTACCAAGTTCCAACGGATCAATTTTTAATCACTGGAAGTAGCGAACTTCAATTAACAAACCCTCAAAAAAACAATGTTTTAATTTCAGCTGACAATATAAAACTTGATAACCGACAACCTTTAAATAGAGATATTCATGCTTTCGGCTCCCCAATACAAATAGAAGTGATTAAATCAGGAAAAACCGATTTAAAAGCTAAGTCAAAAACACTACATTTTAATACAGGATCTTATAATTTAGTCCTCTCTGAAGACGTTGTTGCTAATTTAGGATCAAAACAAATCAGCGCTGGTGTATTTAATTACAATAGCAAAACAGAAGTCTCTAGTTTTGAAAAACCGAGTGACAAGCAAATTGAAATTATTCAAACAAAGAAGCAACCTTAATGACGACTTTATCGGCAAGACATTTAGCAAAAACATATTCTGGTAGAAAAGTCGTATCCGATGTATCTTTTGAGGTTAGTGCTGGTGAAATCGTTGGTCTTTTAGGTCCGAACGGTGCAGGAAAAACGACGTCTTTTTATATGGTGGTTGGACTGGTTCAATCCGACGCGGGTGAAGTGTATTTGGGTGAAAAAAACATTACGATAAGCCCAATGCATGAACGAGCAAAAATGGGAATTGGTTATTTGCCACAAGAAGCGTCCGTATTTAGGAAAATGACAGTCGAAGATAATTTACTCGCCATTTTAGAACTTGACCCATCCCTGAACAAAGAGCAACAGAGAGATAAAATGTCTGAGTTGTTGGAAGAATTTCAAATCACTCATATTAAAAAAAATCTCGGTATGAGTCTTTCTGGTGGCGAAAGACGTCGAGTTGAAATCGCTCGCTCTTTAGCAAACAATCCAGATTTTATATTATTAGACGAGCCATTCGCAGGAGTCGATCCTATCTCTGTGAGTGAGATAAAAGAAATCATTACTCATCTAAAACAACGCGGTATCGGCGTTTTGATAACCGATCATAACGTAAGAGAAACATTAGATGTTTGCGAAAGAGCCTATATTGTCGAATCTGGACATATTTTAGCCAGTGGTCCCCCCGAGGAAATTCTCAAAAATCCAGATGTCAAAAAAGTGTATTTGGGTGAGAATTTTAGGATCTAATCATTTAGTACATTACTTAACCAGGCAAAGCGTTCATCATTCTTAACCTCCTGAAATCAAATGATAATTTTAACTTATTCCTAATTAAAATTATCATCATTTTGTAGTTGAATTATCTCCTCTTAATCTCCATACTATTAACCTAGTAAATGAATAAAATGATTGGGGTTTTTACATAATAAATATGCTCATAGCACCCAATTAAATGCTATAGTTAGGGAGGGAAGAGGATTAATTTCTCCTCTGGAATAAAAAATAAATGAAACAATCCTTACAGCTTAAGATTAGCCAATCGCTAACCATGACGCCGCAGTTGCAGCAGGCAATCAAACTGTTACAACTGTCAAGCTTAGAGCTCGAGGCTGAAATACAAGAGGTTCTTGAATCCAATCCACTACTTGAAGTTGAATCTCCTCAAGAACAATCCGAAAGTTTTGAAAAAGAATCACTTCAAGACAGTAATCACTCAAATGCTGATGCTGAAACATCCAATTCAATTGCTCAAGAAGACCAAGAAACTAGTGACGCAATTAAAAACGATAAAATAGAATCTGAAATGGTCGCCGATACTCAATGGGAAGATTGGGGTTATGGCGGGCAAAGTAATCCATCAAGAACTGATGATTCGAACTATGAATACCAAGGAGAAACTTCGGAAAGCCTACGCGATCAATTGCTCTGGCAAATCAATATGACGGCGTTGTCAGATACTGATAGAACCATAGCTATGATTTTAATCGATTCAATTGACGATTCAGGTTTTATGAAAGCCGATCTCGAAGATGTTGCTGTCATGTTAAATAATTCTGATGACGTTACTCAGGATGAACCAGACGAATCTCAAATTGGTGTCGAAGAAATCGAAGCCGTTTTACACCTAATTCAAAGTTTTGAACCAGCAGGGATCGCTGCTAGAAATTTGCAAGAGTGCTTACTCATTCAACTCAAACGTTTAAAAGAAGAGCACGAATATTTGCCATTAGCACAAAAACTTGTCTCCACCCAATTTGAATATCTTGCGAATAGAAATTACCGACAAATACTTAAAAACCTTAGCATAAATGAGCAAAAACTCAAACATGCCGTTGAGCTTGTTCAAAATCTGGATCCTCGTCCCGGCAATCAACTCAATCAGAATAATGCGCAATATATTAAACCGGATGTTTATGTTAAGAAAGACAAGCATGGTCAATGGTTAGTAGAACTGAATTCCGATGGTGCCCCAAAATTAGCCATCAATAAAGATTACGCATCGTTAATAAAACGCGCAGACAATAGCTCTGACAATCAGTTTCTAAAAAATAATTTACAAGATGCCAAGTGGTTTATTAAAAGCTTGCAAAGTAGGAATGACACCTTACTTAAAGTAGCCACTTCAATTGTTGAAAAACAAAATGCTTTTCTCGACTACGGAGAGGAAGCTATGAAGCCATTAATATTGCACGATATAGCTGAAGAAGTAGAGATGCACGAATCGACTATTTCACGTGTTACTACTCAAAAATTTTTACACACCCCAAAAGGTATTTTTGAATTAAAGTATTTTTTCTCAAGCCATGTCAGTACAGATTCAGGCGGAGAGTGTTCTTCAACGGCGATAAGGGCAGTCATTAAAAAGCTGGTTGCGGCTGAGAACCAGGTAAAACCTTTAAGTGATAGCAAAATTGCGATACTTTTAAAAGATCAAGGCATCAAAGTTGCCAGGCGAACCGTTGCCAAATATAGAGAGAGTTTGGCTATACCACCATCAAATGAACGAAAAACTCTCATGTAATTTAAAGAGAGACCCCTTTTCATCAACAACAGAAGGAAGTGCACTATGCAAATCAATCTAACTGGTCATCATCTTGATTTAACTGACGCATTACGAGATTATGTCAACGAAAAATTTCAGAGGCTGGAGCGACATTTCGACCATATTAATAATGTCCATGTTGTTCTTGAAGTCGATAAAGTCCGCCAAAAAGCCGAAGCCAAACTGAATGTCAATGGTGGGGAAATTTTCGCAACCAGTGAAGAAGAAGTCATGTACGCGGCGATCGATTCATTGGTCGATAAACTCGATAGACAAGTGATTAAGCATAAGGAAAAAATGATCCGTCATTAGGTATTTTGCAATTAAAATGGGCGGCTAAGATCCCACTATTTTAGCCGTTTGTTTTGTATGAATTATGACTAATTCTAGATTTGCCATAATTTTTGGTACAAATGGAAATTTTTACGATGCGTTCAACATTAGGTATGTTAGAATTAGTTGAACAACCTGCGATCCTCAAAACTAGCGTAATTTAATGAATATCAGCCAATTACTCTCACCTGCTGCAACGTTAGTGTGTGACAAAATCTCTAGCAAAAAGAAAGTATTAGAAAAAGTCAGCGAAATCATGGCTGAGTCCATCGATTGCAGTTCTAAAAATATATTTGAAAGTCTTTTTTGTCGAGAAAAACTCGGAACCACTGCGTTAGGTGATGGTGTTGCAATTCCTCACGGTAGAGTTGCAAGCTGCGAACAGCCAACCGCTGTTTTTATGCTATTAGAAACAGGGGTGGACTATGATGCTCCCGACAAAAAACCTGTAGATATCATTTTTGCAATCATGGTTCCCGAGCAAGCACACCAGGATCACTTACGCTACCTCGCGAAAATAGCAGAAATACTCTCCAATAAACAACTTGTTTCTCAAATCAGACATGCTCATTCCAGTGAGGCACTTTATCAGATCATTGAGGAGGCAGCCAGTCGCGTTGATTGACTGGTTCATAATAATGAATAGGAACCACTTATGAAAAGGATATTTGTTAGCGGTCGATCTGGTTCTGGTAAAACCGTCGCTTTAAGAGCTTTAGAAGATCAAGGTTTTTACTGTGTCGACAATATTCCGATCAAGCTGATCCCTGAACTGTTATCTCAAACAGAAGATCAATACCCCGAACTGGCTGTTGGTGTTGATTCCCGAAACATCCCTTCGCGCCACGATGAATTCGATGAGGTTATGCATTTTTTACATCGTAAAGGAAAAGAATTTCAGGTTATTTATATTGATGCTAATGATCCAACTTTACTCAAGCGATTTAGCGAAACACGTCGTCGACATCCTTTAACCATCGAAGGGCTTTCACTATCCGAAGCAATCGCTGAGGAAAAAAAGCGTCTAGAGCCTGTGGCTCGCTACGCGCAATTAGTTATCGATACCACGTCTAAAACGCCACACGAGCTTTGTAGAACCATTATAAAAAGAGTCATTGGGGAAAAAGAAGCGCAAATGAGCATTCAATTTAAATCTTTCGGATTTAAAAATGGCGCGCCAACTGATGCTGACTTTGTATTTGACACTCGCTGTTTACCCAACCCTTATTGGGAAGAAGAATTACGCAATTTTAATGGTAAGGACAGAGAGATCATCGACTATCTTGATGAGCTACCGTATGTGCAGGAGTACTCTTGGCAATTACGTACCTTTTTACAAACTTGGATACCACGATTTGAAAAAGGTAATCGTAATTATCTGACCATTGCAATCGGATGCACTGGTGGACAACATCGTTCCGTGTTCATGGTGGAAAAGCTGGCCAAGTATTTTTCAACTTTATATGAAGACATACAAATTAGACATCGGGAACTTAAACCTAAATCCAAATGAATAAACCGGAAAAGACCATTAAACAGGTATGCAAAGTAATCAATGTGAAAGGATTACACGCTCGCGCTGCTGCGCAAATTGTTACTTTGTCCAGCCGTTATCAATGTGAATTAACCCTGACTCATAAAACAAAATCTGCATCGAGTTTGAGCTTGATCAAATTATTAACTTTAGATGCACCAAAAGGATCGCAAATTGAAATCGTCGCCAAGGGTAAGCACGTTAAAGATGCTTCTAACTCAATCAAACAGTTATTTTCATCCGGGTTTGGCGAGCTAGAGAGTTAAATCTATAGCTCAACAGAATATCGCTCATCTCTCGGTAAATAATAGTTTTCTTTATCAAAAGAAATAATCACGTTCTCTGCTCTGCCGATCAACTCCTTTCTAGGAACAAAGCCGATCACTCTTGAATCGGCACTGTTATCTCGGTTATCACCCATCACCCAATAACTATCAGACGGGATCTCTATTGGCGCGAACGAAGACAGGCGTTTGAGTCGATCCACTCTAACTCGAATTTCATGTGTATTTGCAAAACCATCCAATTCAAATGATTCTCGATAATAAGCTGCTACATTTCGATCGTTCAAAAAAGCGTCAAAGTCCGCAGGATATTCTATTTGCTCAACTGTAACAGGCTGCTGGTTGAGATATAAACGATTGTTTCTTAGCTCGACAGTATCCCCCGGAATTCCCACCACTCGTTTAATTAAGCGTTCATTAGACGCTTGAGAATCAAAAACAATCACATCACCACGTTGCGGCTCTGCCCTGCGATTAAGATTAATATCAGTAAATGGAATTTTGACATCGAAAGCCAATTTGTTGACATAAACGCGATCACCAATCAAAACCGTTGGCTGCATCGAGCCGGAAGGAACATGATACCAATCGGCAATAGCGCTTCTAAAGAATAACATTAAAAACAAGAATAAAATAAAACCCTTATTATTATTCCAAACTTTTAGTATTTTTTTCATTAGAACGACTCCAGATTCAAGTTTTATCTAACAACTTTTCGATAGACTGATAGAGGGTTAGTCTGACAAAACGCAGGTTTATTACAAACATGGAGAAAATAATTTAGGACTCTCCTCTTTCCAGCCGCACAGTTTCAACCAACCAATCCATAAACACCTTAATTTTGGGTCGCTGCACTGACTCAACAGGGCAAACCACATCATAAGAAAAATCACTATCCATCATCATTTCAAAAGGTTGCACTAACCGTCCCGATAACACTTCTGTCTGTGACAACACAAAATGCCCCATTGCAATTCCTTGTCCAAACATAGCCGCTTGTAACACCATGCTGGTATGGCTAAACACTGAGCCACGACTCAAATCGATCCCTGTTACTCCGGCAATTTTTAGCCATCTTTGCCAATCTTGAGTATTAAAATCATGCAACAGGTTATGCTGTCTTAAATCTTCAGGTTTATTTAGTGGATTGTCACCTTCTAATAACGAAGGCGCGCACAAAGGTGTCAATCTCTCATTGAGCAAAGTGACGCTATGCAATCCGGGATAATTACCCTTTTCATAATAAATAGCCACATCAATATCTTCTCGCAAAAAGTCCACCAAATCGTCACTTGCTTTCAGTCTCACCTCAATATCCGGATAAATATTAGTAAACCTAGATAATCTGGGTACAAGCCAGGAAGTTGCAAAAGTTGGAACCACGCTAACGGTTAGAGGACCTCCAGCCGTTTGTGATTTAACCTGCTCTGTCGCTGCAGTAAGGCTCTCAAATATATCCCTAATTTTTGGCCAGTAATTCTGACCTTCATCAGTAAGTAATAACTTACGGTTTAGACGAATAAATAAAGGGGCTCCAAGAAATTCCTCTAGCGCTTTTATCTGATGACTCACTGCCGCTTGAGTAACAAATAACTCATCTGCTGCTCTGGTAAAGCTCAAATGTCGACCTGCCGCCTCAAATGCTCGTAAACTTTTTAGCGGAGGAAATTTTCTAAACATCCATACCTCTTAATTCCAAACTGTCAACCCATGATGTTTCGGATTATTTTATCTAATGCCAAGCATTATAAACGATCGTTTGAATCGCTACAAATTCGGCGTATAGTGCACCCCATAATCTGTTACGGAATGAAGCTAATACTCGTTAGATGATTTTCGATTTGTTTTCAGGTTAATATTTTCATGGCTGATAAACAGTGAGTTTATTAGCCATGAAATTGAAGTTAATTTGATTAGCGTTTGATTAACTTCATCCTTGGATAGTCGGTTGTTTATGTGTCAATCAATTATTCGATTGGATCTTGTCGATCCAAATCTGAGTGTTATTTTATTCTGTTTAGACAGATTTTATTAGTAAAGATTGACTCCCTACCTTTTTGGTCCAAATGAGTTATATCAGAATTGCTAGTCCAGCCCACTTTTTAGTGGGCTTTTTTTTGCCTGTTTTTGTCTTGTTTCGGTTTTTGGTCGTATTCCAGTTTACTTTTTTGCCAATAACGATACCTTCACGAGTCTATTCCGAGTTCAGGTCAATTAATACAACTTCCCTAAGATTACTACGCCAGCCAACTGGGATTAGATTCACTTTTTACACAACAATGCCTAAAAAGTTGAAACCTTTTCAATTATATTGTGTATAGCTGGTTATATCATTCATTTTGAGTGAAATATTAATTTTTTAGGACGTAATGGCTTGTCTTTTACCTTCAAGCTATTGATGATATTGGGGTATTTCGACCTCTCCCCCCTTCCAAGCGAAGGGGATTTTGATTTTAAGCGGAAATTTTATGCAATCAATAACAAAAATACGCTGTCTGGGAAGAATATGACAAGATCTGAATCAGTTGTCGATATAGAAGAGCGTCGCTGGTTAACCAAGCATATTGCTGGCAACAAAAACGCTTTTCCTAAGCTTATGCAAGCTTATCGTCGACCAATCTATAGTTATCTTGTGCGCTGTGGGCTAAATCAGGCAACCCGTGATGATTTATTTCAGGAAATATTTTTAAAAGTTCATAAATCGGCCGAGCAGTATAATCCAACACAGCCGTTAAGCCCTTGGATCTTTACTATTGCAGTAAACACTTTTCGGAATTACAAGCGAGAACAAAGCCCAGAGGTTATAACACTCGAACAATCGGAAGAGTTACATCACAGTGATCCAACCCCTGAAAATATCGCGCACTTCACCGAAACACTCGATTGGTTAGAAGCCGCGATTACAAAACTCCCTACCGATCAAGCTGAAGCATTAACTTTGGCATCGATCCATGGATTAAAGCTTAAAGAAATTTCGGAAATTTTAGAGCGTCCTGTCAGTACGATTAAAACGCATATCCGAAGAGCGCGTCAGACATTAATTCGATCATTCGACGCGATCACCGAAACATCACAAAGGAGTATCTCATGAAAATCTGTGATGGCATTAAAAAACAATTGGCTAGTTTAGAATTCAGCGAATTAGAATCGATTGATGACAAAAATTTACAAGCCCATATAGAGCAATGCGTCGATTGCCAAGCTTATTATCAAAGTTGCAAGAATCTCAATCAAGCAATTGAACAACTACCAGAATATGATGCATCAGATGAATTGGTCGCACGAACCCTTCAACGGGTTTTAAATGAAGAAAAACCACAATCGGACTCAAACTCAGACACGCAAAAATCCAAATTGGGAATTAATCCTAAGTGGGCATCGGGACTTGCAGCGGGATTTGTAGTGGTGAGTTTAATAGGGTTAATGCCTGAGATTATGGAACCTGAATTTTCTTCTACGGCGTATAACTATATTGGTAGTTCACCTAAAGAAAGTTACGCCTATGAAGGGGCTGAAAAGAATGGTATAGCTGTAGATGATTCCGCTCCAGTGGTCGAAGAACCTGAACAGAAATATCTTCTTGGTGATGACAAAACAGCGGCTCTTGACACCAAACCCGTAGACAAAATAGAAGCTAATCTGACTAATCGTTCCGATACATTAAGAATAAAAAATAACGAAACACCTGCATCTTCATCTGAACCTTCTTTATCACAAGGTTTTATAGTCGAAAGTGAACTGTCCGAATCTGATGGTGATGGTGTTCAAAGTTATGGAAGAACGGAAAACCAACATAAATTATCCGTGAGTAAAGCTTCCAAAAAAACTCGGAGTTTATTCGCCGATTCAACCACTGAGCAAGAGCGAGAACAGACTATCACTGAAGAAAATGTCATTGTGACAGGTGGTCGTATTAAAAGCTCACCAGTGCCAACCTCACAAAAAGATCAACATTACCGATTACGGCGTACCAGCAAAGCAGACGAAACCGTTACATTAGAAAAACGATTTATGGATGGTTTTTCTAATACAAACGAAAATCAAAAATTAAGCAGAGATGTTCTATCATTTAATGAATCAATCGGCGATGAAGTTTTCGAACAAAAACAACAGCCACTTCTAGGCTTATCAAATGAATCACTAGATCGTCAAGATTTTCGTAAAGAAGTAAGCGTCGATGATAGTCCAATATTACTGGAAAAAGTAGCCAAGTTAGAGCAAGGTTCAGTCGCTCCTCCTCGCAAAAATGCAACAGTAAAGTATAAAGGAAAAAAAGAGGCAAAAATTACTGGTTCTTTTTCGCTAGAAACAAAGATTTCAGAAAAAAATATTTCGACAAATATCGCAAAACAGTTCTTAACTAGTATCCAATCCTTAGACAATCTAATCTTTCAAAACCCGACAGGCTACTGGGCAAACACCTACGTTCCTGGTGACTCAAATATTCGCTGGATCGAAAATCAATTGCAAAATTGGGATCGTTCATCGATTAACTATACGCTTGGAAATGACTTTAATATCGACGCCTTAGTTAAACAAAATCATCAACCTTTTGATTATCCAAATGCTTCCGCTTTAACTGTTTATTTACAGAGTGATCACAAGGCAATTCGAGGTCCAACTCGAATGCGTGTTCAAGTCGGATTACAAGCCAGTGAACGTCAATCGGGGCAACGTTCAGCAATGAATATCGGGTTAATTTTTGATCTCCAAAATAAAACAACGCTAGCACCAAAAATGCGTGCGTTACTTTTTGCATTATTAAAATCTAAACAACCAGGAGATAAGATTTCATTAACAGTAACAGGTGCATCAGGTGGCATGTTGATCGACCCTGAGAATTTTAGACACGGACCGATCAAAATACTACTCAATAAAATGCTTTCGGAAAAAATTGTCTCACCCGATCCCAAGCATTTGGAACCTCAATATTTAAAACTTAAAAATGCACTTATCAAAACCGGTGAGTGGTTACAACAAAACGATGATCCAACCGCTAGTTTGGGGTCGAGTGTTATATTACTTGTAACCGATAAAAAAATTGGCAATAACCTCCCTGAAATTGAATCAATACTTCATCAAAATGCTACAAAAGGGATCACCTTTAGTAGTGTGTCATTAAACGGTAAAACTGAACAAGAAGAACTTGATCGGCTGGTTCTTGCGGGGCAAGGGCATAACCGTGTGCTGCAATCCGAAGATGATGCACAACGAATCATTAACGAAGAATTATTTGCTTCGAGTAGAGCGGTTGCACGAGCTATCCGATTAAAAATTCGACTCGCCAAGGGAGTCCAATTGATCAACGTTTTGGACTCTTACAATTTGAATGAAATACAATCTCAGCGAGTTCGCGATGCCGAAAAAAGCATCGATCAACGCTTATCAAAAAACCTGGGAATTATCGCAGACCGTGGTGAAGACGAAGAAGGAATTCAAATCGTCATCCCAAGTTTTTTTGCCGGTGATACGCACGTCATATTGCTTGATGTCTTAGTCAACAATCCGGGAGCCGTTGCCGATGTTTCAGTGCGTTATAAAGATTTATTATATCTAAAAAATTCGATCGTTCGAGAACATTTATCCATTGAAACAGGTGAAAAACCAATCGGTCATTTAGAGTTGAACGTACTAAAAAATTTATTAGCTAATAGGTTTTCTCAAGCGATAAAAAAATCAAGTCAGTTGATTAGAGCTGGTAATATCCCGCAAGCCATTGCGAAACTAAATTCTATTCAGCAATTGTATCAAGGAATACGTACAGAGATACCAGCATGGCATGATGATAATGAAATGATTGCCGATGAATTACTGGTGAGTCAAAGTATTCAAATACTAAATTCAAATATTCTGGCGGATGAAACTCAACGCTTACTCATAGCCGACTCTTTATATTACACCAGTTGGCGAAAACTAATTTCAGAAAATCAATGAGGTTTTAATCATGTTACGTTTTATTTTATTAATATCAACAATACTATTTTCTTCGCTAATTTTGGCAGAAAACGTGCAAGATAAAAATGGTGACGTCAGAGTACCTTTAGAAAATTATATTCAACTAATTGAAAGCGTGCGGCAACCGAAAGATACAGCACCTGCCTCTTATGCGGTTGGTCAATCAACTATTGATGTAAAAATTAATGATGAAAAAGATCATACAGCGGCAGTTGTCGATGTCACTACAAGTATCGAGATTTTCGAAAATAAATGGACACTAATCCCGATCTTGCCTTACGGTGCCGCCATCACTCATGCAAGTATCGATGGCAAAGCGATCCAATTAGTTCAAAATGCCGAGTGGCTTTCTTGGAGTACTAAAAATAAAGGCATTTTTAACCTAAAGCTGGTCTATTCGGTCGATGCTACCCGTTCAAAAATGGGATACGTCGCTCCCCTGCCGATCCCTCGCGCTGCATCCACCAAGATAAAAATTCAATTTCCAAATAGCGAACCAGACTTGGCAGTCATACCATCCTCTAACTTGATTTCAAAAGAAAGAGGAAATGGCTCTGAAATTACTGCGACCATTCCTACGACATCTTCCATACTGATATCTTGGAGGATACCCAGCGACCAACCATATGTTATAAGCCGCGCAAAATATTCAGGTAAATTAAAGAATAAATCCATGACGTTTACCGCCAACTATGACGTTGAACTATTTACCGGCGAATCAATTAACTTGCCACTTATGCCAAGCAGTGTGACATTAAACGATGTGAAAATTGATAAAAAGCCCGCAACTATTATGGAAAAAAATGGCGAATTTATTGTAGTTTTGCAAGGTCAAGGAAAACATACTATCACTAGCGTATTTCAAGCAGAAACGGAACAAGAACAAGGTCCATTAAGTGTCACTTTTTCAATTCCTAGAGTACCGATTTCTCAATTTGATTTAGAGTTGTCTGGAAAAAAAGAAATTCAAGTTTTTCCAAAAGCCAACGTCGTTTCTAAAGTAAAAAATAATGCTACGTTAGCGACTATCTATCTTCCGACTACGGGTGAAGTGACTTTTTCATGGACAGATGCAATCCCAAAGGATATTCGTACCCAAATGCGCGCCAATGCAAATATCTATCACGCAATATCTGCTGAAGAAGGCGTTTTGTATGGCACCGCCATGATCGATTATGAAATCACTCATGGCGAAACCACGACATTGACCTTTACCCTTTCTAAGGACGCGCAGATCAACCGTATTACTTCACCTTCTGCGGGCGTATCGGACTGGGCGGTAAAAGAAGAAAAAAATAAGAAAAATGTCACCGTATTTTTAGATCGTGCGATCAAAAATAATTATCAATTACAAGTCTTTTACGAGCAACTATTGTCAGCGAACAAGGAGCAAAAGGCAATAAACGTTCCACTCATTAAAGCCGATAATATGCACCGTCAACGTGGAATTGTTGCCTTACTTGCTGGTGCAGAACTCGCTTTAAAACCCGTTGATGAATCTCAAATCACTCGTGTGGGGGAAAATCAATTACCTGCTTTTTTTAGAAACACTATCGAACTCTCAATCGCTCACACGTTTAAATATACAAGCGAGTCGCCGAAACTAACGGTTAAAACTGTCGCGCCTGAACGTAAACAAGGAAAATATGATGCTCAAGTCGATACGCTAGTTTCTCTAGGAGAAGTGACCATGCGAGGAAGTGCTGGCGTGCAGATGGATATCAAAACAGGCTCAGTGGTTTCCCTGCAATTGCATCTGCCAAAAGATATTAACGTGCTAAATGTAACCGGTCCCTCATTGCGGAATTATAAAATTATAGCCGAGCAAAATACTCAGAACATTAGTGTTGAATTTACTCAGGAAATGACCGGACAATTTCGCTTAGAAATTAATTACGAAAAAATATTAGGCGCAACCAAGTCAGAATTAGAAGTACCCATGCTTGAAGTCTCAGGCGCAGAAGTTCAACACGGTCGTATCGCAGTGGAAGCACTTACAGCGGTCGAAGTGCAAGCAGCAGAAGCCAAACAACTATCACTACTTGAAATTAACGAACTTCCACAACAATTAGTTTTAAAAACGACTAATCCGATTTTGTTGGCTTTCAAATATGTTAATACTGAGTCACCACATTTATTAAAACTAAAAATGACCCGCCATCAAGAACTCGATGTGCAAGTTGCCGTAATTGAAGCTGCTAATTATCAAACATTGTTAACTAATGATGGGCTTGCCGTAACCACCGCAAAATTTATGGTACGAAATAGCCGTCGACAATTTTTGCGACTAAATTTACCCGAAGGTTCACAAGTTTGGTCAGTATTTGTTGATGGAAAAGCTGAAAAACCAGCGAACGCGAATAACAATGATCAATCAGAAACCCAAGATATCTTAATCAAAATGCTAAATTCTGTGTCAGGTTTTCCAGTTGAAGTGATTTACGCAACTCCCGTTAAAAAGATTGAAATGTTTGGATCACTTACAAGTCAACTGCCAACACCCGATATGGTTGTCACTCGAACTCAATGGGATGCTTATCTGCCCGTTGGTCCCGACTATCGAAGCATAAAAACCAATATGGATGTCGTCGTTTCAGGACAATGGATAAATCCACGCCGACAAGTTGTGTCAAATCCTGCTAGCGATAAACTAACCCAAGCCGGAAAGCCAATGCGAATGACCGTCCCTCAACAGGGCATCCATTACAGGTTTGAAAAACTTTACGCCAATCAATCAAAAACTGTATCTGAGTTTAGTATTCGCTACGCTTCGGCTGGGGGAAATCAATTCGGGCTATTGCTCAGTGCTATCAGTGTGATTTTGATCTGGATTGGAATATTTATGCTGCGTGCTGCTAAAGTTTCACCGCAAATTACAACGATTTTAATCGTTGTGGGTGTATTAGGTCTGTTTTTAACTTTTGCGTTTATGCAAACAAATACGGTGTTGCCGTTTAGTATTGCGATTATTGGGGGAGTTTTATATGTTTCACTTCTGTTATCTCCTAAGATAAAAACATGGCAAGAGTCTAAAAATGAATAAATTGTAATAAAGATACAAACTCAAAGACTATTGATAGAAATAACAGGGGAACTATTAACAATTACTTACTGTTTAGATTTGCTCGACAAACCTAAAAGTAAGTAGTATCTACCTTTAACCTAAATTAATCAGTTGAATCACGAGAAATAGCACCAGCCCATACCATGCCTAGCTATAATGAACATCACCATCAAGGTGATCATGCAATTTTTCATTACGCTAATCGCGGCGTGGTATAGCACTTTTCCACAAATCCAACTGATTATTTCAGGTTGAATATCGTTCACTAAATAACAAGGGATTAACAAATGAAAAACTTAAGAAAAATTACCCTATATATATTCTTCTGTATGACATCTCAAATAGCGATATCCAATCCTGCCGATATCCCAGTAAAAGATTTTTTTAAAAATCCAGAATTTTCAGGGTTACAACTATCACCTAACGGTAAATATTTAGCAGTACTTTCACCTGTAAACGAACGTCGTAATATTGTTGTCATGGACGTAGAAGGTCTCAAGAATGTCCGGCCACTTACTGGATTAAAAAAACAAGATATTGCAGGTTTTTTTTGGGCTAATAATAACGACCTTGTGTTCACTTTGGATAGTGATGGAAATGAAGCTTTTAGCCTTTTTGTAGTGAACAGAGAGGGTGAAGCCAAAATTAAAGAGCTTGTGGGATCATCTGCGGGTTCGTCGGGTATTCGTACGGCATCAGTTGTTCATCAACTACCAGAAGATCCGGAGCACATATTAGTTCAGTACAATGGGAGGCGCATCAAAGCTCCTGATCTTTATAAACTCCCATTAGATAGCCGCTGGAGTGCTAAACGAAGGAAAAATACAAAAATGAAAATCGTAGCTAAAAATCCAGGCGACGTTCAGGGATGGTTAGTTGATAACGATGGCGATGTGAGAGGTGCTTATTCAGTCAAAGGTACACGTGGTAAACTCCACTATAAAGAAAAGAATGAAAAGGAATTTAGAGTTCTTAAAGATTTCAGTATTTTTGACGAAGGCATGACACCACTCGGCTTCGCCTATGATAACAAAACCATGTATGTGTCATCAAACATTGGACGAGATCGCCAAGCTATCTATACTTATGATCCAATTAAAAATAAATTAGGAGATATGATTTATGGTCATGATGAAGTGGATATGGGTGGTTTAATTACATCCCGTAAACAGAAAAAACTATTGGGTGTGACCTATTTTGACGACTATCCAAAATCAGTTTATTTCGACAACACAGTAAAAACTCAACTAGAAGGTCTCCGAAAAGCATTCCCTAACAAGCAGGTTAATATTACCAGTCAAACAAAGGATGAAATGTTGCAAATTCTGTTGGTTAACGATGACCAAGATCCGGGCAACTATTATTTATACGACAAAAACAATGGGCAAGTTAGGTATTTATTGTCTGTAACAAAATCAATCAATCCAGATGATATGTCGCCAATGAAGCCTATTAAATTTGCAAGCCGCGATGGTTTAACCATAAGAGGGTATTTGACAATTCCTAAATCTAGTAATGGCAAAAAATTACCTCTTATAATAAATCCACATGGCGGTCCATTCGGTGTTCGAGATTTTTGGGGATATAACCCCGAACACCAATTTTTCGCGAGCAGAGGTTACGCGACCGTGCAAGTCAACTTTCGTGGTTCAGGTGGTTATGGTCGTAAATTTGAACAAGCTGGATACGGTGGGAAATGGGGAGCGGAAATGCAAAACGATCTGACTGACGCAGTTAAATATCTCATTAACGAAGGAATTGCTGACCCTGATAGAGTCTGTATTTATGGTGCGAGTTATGGCGGTTACGCAACGATGGCTGGTTTGACTTTCACTCCTGAGCTTTATAAGTGTGGTATCAACTATGTTGGTGTCACCGATGTCGGATTATTATTTACATCCATGCCAAAACGTTGGGAACCTCTCAAAGAAGTGATGAAAGTTCAGATTGGAGATCCCGATGATAAGAAGCTAATGAATCGCATGTCTCCGCTTGCTCATGTTGACAAAATTAAAGCGCCGTTAATGATCATTCAAGGCGCAAAAGATCCTCGTGTGGTTAAACAACATGCGACCGACTTAAGAGATGCTTTAGAGGACAGAGATATAAAGCTCACTGATGACGAATGGATTATGAAACGAAATGAAGGTCATGGATTTAGAAAGGAAGAAAATAAAATTGAACTTTATGAAAAAATGGATAGGTTTTTAGCTAAGCATTTAAAATAATAATCAACCCGATTGCTAATTTGTTTAATAGTCACAAAACAGAGATCAGCGATATTCTTATACTGCTGATCTCTGTTTTAATATGAATTTTGAGCATAAAAATTGACATATAAATTTTATTTGACAAATTATTTTTTGAGCGTATTATTATCAACCAGTTAAACAACTGGTACAGTTTTCAAACAGGAGCTTATGCAATGACAAAAATTTTTACAGAACAATTTACATAATCTTCCTATGCTCATCGCTCGGAAGGAATATAAAAACTTTTCGAGTCAGAACTTAATTTTTTTAAAGCCCTGAACAGATAACGTTCAGGGCTTTTTTCGTTAGGTATATTCAATTTTAGAATAACGATGCTGTCGATACTTTTTGTAAAGTTATAATCGATGGTAAGCACTGTCGTACCTTTAAAAATTCTGGCTAAATAGAAATATACGAAGAACCTTACGCAACTGAAAATCTATAACGAGAAAAGAACACCATGAATAATACAAATATTTTTACTAAAGGAGAAAACTAATATGAAAAATAAACTAAGAACGAGAGACGGCTATAAAACGAGTCGCTCACGAATTAACCTATTTAAACGGAAACAATATCATGGAAACAAATTTATTAAAAGAGGTGCTAGTGTGCCTAGATGATGGGCGACGACTTATTCACTATTACAAAGACAAGTATGCTCTATTTTTATTGAACTCTGCGATGTCTGATAAAAATCAACTTAAATTGTCAGAGATTAAGACCAGTCATTTAGCCAAGCTATTGCGAAAACAGAGAGTTAAGCAAATAACTTCGCGGTGCGGTGACGGCGTACTTACTAAACAGCACCTAGACGAATTTTATGTTGAAGATTTCGAATCATACGTTGTCACTTTGTCAGAGTGGGGTTGTCCGCAAGATTATTCTTGGGCTCAAACATCAAGACCAGGAAAAAATTTGGTAGTACAGCTGAATTTCACTGGCAAGCACGATCAGTTTATGAATGAGTTAAAAATAGATGCTGATTTATTTAAGTATGGTTGCCATCCAGTTCATAAAACAAAGAGTTCAGTCGCATGGTCTAGAATCGACTTCGACTTTGAAACTGGTGAAGCTTTGATTGAAGAAATTCAAAATGATTGGTTAAGAGAAGTTGCTTGTCAATTGAAAATTTCAAGAAAATCTATTAGTAAGGGTGAGCACCATTACCAGTATTACGGACAGAAACATAACGCCGAACAAATGCTTAAATATGCAAAAGATACTTTAAATCGCTACTCAAAAACTTGGAGCGAGGTCATGTTGTACGCAACAATTGAATTTATAAAGAATGAATTAGGAATTAGTAAAATTTATTACCACACAACGGGAACAGCCAAGGTGTTAAAAAATCTACAATACTCTTTTCCTCCAATCAGTCTTTATACCGATTTACCCAAAAAATTCTGCTTTAGTCAGGTTGATGATACACCCGAATTTATTGCAAAAGAAAAAAAGGTGAAGAGACGGGTAAAAAAAATCAATCAAACCAAATGGTTTTATTTGGAGATATAAATCGATAACATAATTTCAACCACAGCAAAGGAGACCTGTATGACTAAACGAAAACGAAGTACACCGAAAATGGCTGGTAATGTTCAGACACCTTCCGCACCAAGAAATCCCTATGCGGCTCATCCTCTGATGCGTAAAGGTGGTGTACATGAAAAACCAAAAAAAGCTCAAAAAGCTTCAGCCCGTCGCGAGACTAAGCAGTTAGTCCGCGACTGGCAGTCCACCTTTTATCAACTCATATCTAATCTGCACTAACATAGTAATCCCAGAAAAATCAATTATCACATTAATATATTCATAAAAAGTCTTCAAACTAGTGACGAAAAAGTGATGAAGCCGTGATGATCACCCTCTAGTCCATTCACTTTAACTAGCCACATGCTACAGTTTGATTCTGGTTAATAGTCAATTTTAATGGAAATCAAGCACATGCGCTTTCACACAACACTCCCTCGACTTCTGATTATTTTCATAATTTTTAGCGTGTTCACATCTTGTAGTGATATGGAAAACAAAACTGAGCCAGATTATTATCAAATTACCCCCTTGACTAATGAACCATTGCCTGAACAAGGATTAAATATATTATTTATTGGCAACAGCTTGACCTATTCAAATGGTCTCCCAGGAATATTAGAGCGAATGCTGATACTTGCTGATATAGAGATCGGAAAAATCGAGTCTCAAACCCTCGGTGGTTACGGACTGCCAGATCATTGGGATAGAACTGAAACAAGAGCACGATTAGATGTTTCTGGATGGGATATTGTTGTTTTACAACAAGGTCCGTCCGCAACCGAAGGTCGACCCTATTTACTTGAATACGTGCCACTTTTCGATACGGAAATAAAACAAAGCGGAGGAAAAACCGCACTTTATATGGTTTGGCCCGCAAAATCCCGGTTCTTTGATTTTCCCGGAGTTTCCGATTCCTATGAATCAGCTGCAAAACTAGTTGATGGATTATTATATCCTGTCGGCGAAGCATGGCTTGCTGCTTGGAGAAGAAATCCTTCCATTTCGTTATATGGTTCAGATAATTTCCATCCAAGCCTTTTAGGTACATACCTTGCTGCGTTGACCATGTTCGAGCAAATTTCAGGGATGGAATTAAACGATTTACCGCCAGTAATTCCCGCTGTGAATGGCGATGTTAATATCGAGCCTGCGCTCGCAAAAATATTGCAAGATTCGGCAAAAGAAGCAAACCTTAATTTCGCATTGGATTCTGCGATAAAAAACACTCAAAATAACACTCTATAAAAACCTCACAAATAATTTTCGGAAACAATATGCGATCTTCTCAAATTTTTATTCTAGTATTTTTAATTTTTACCGCTTTTAAAATAAGCGCTGATTATCGTATTGAAATTATCGATATAAACAATCAAAAAATACACCTGACCCACTGGACTGATCGTGGTATCAACCCTGACACAAATCTGAATACTTTAGAATCAACGTCAACAATCGTGTTACTTTCTGGACCAACTGACAACTGGAATTCCGACTCGGCTTGGTTTGCTCGATTAGCGCCAAAACTAGCTAAAACTAATCGGGTGATTAGTATTGATCGAGCTGGTCAAGTTTTAGCTAACCAAAATGCGAAGGTAGGATATACTCAATTTGGTAACGACCTTAATGACATTTTCAAACATTTAAATTTAAAAAATATAAAAATCATATCCTTTGCCAGTGCAAATTTGGCTCTAAATCAATATTTTTCAGTGCAAACCGATCGAGTGGTAGAATCTGTTATCATGATCGATCCCGATGTTCTTTTGCCAACATCCATTGCTCGTTATACTAAAGACGCATTGCCGTTTAAAGAAAATCTTGAGAAATATGCACTGTATATCAGTTCAGGAAAATATGATAGACGAGCATTGCAAAAAAACCAAATGGAAATGACCCATCTAAAAAAATTATCGGTCGATGATAAAGACACAGACTGGGAGTACATCGACAAGATTTTTTCCAAACGCCTAAACAAAGAGAATTTAAAGAATTTATTTAGAGAAATCGCAATCTACGATCAAGATCTAAACAACGCATTTAGGCAAGGTTTTCCAAAGAATATTCCGTTAACAATAATCGATACCAATTTTGAACAAGTATCTATTGATAAAGCTGAAAGCGCAAAGGCAAAGAAAGATTTACTCGATTGGAAACAAGAAGCACACCAATATTATAATCAACTGACCAAACATTCAGATCGCAATCAATATATCCATCTAGCCGTTACCGAACATTTAATTCCATTCTCGCAACCAGAATTACTGATAGATATACTGAGTAAATAACCCCTCAATCGACCAGAGTGAGCATTTCGATACTTCCTTCTGCATCCTCGGATATGGTCAAAATTGCTTTATTTTCTTTAACTGAAAAATAACGTAGATGCTTATCACTAAATGGAAAAACCAAACGTCGTGTATCGGTAACAATGTTATACTCAAACAACCCTTTTTCAGAATTTTCTATCGAAAAATAATGGATAAGATCCCCTGACAATTGCCAACTTAACCAATTTGTCCCTTCAAACTGCTCAAATAAATACTCAGCGCTCGAAAAATTGGTTTCCGAATTATCATCGAACGGTAATTTCCAAAGCCCCGACTGATGTATTCTAGAAACATAAAGATCGCCATTGGTATGTTGATTTGCGCTATAGCCCCCTTCGCGAGTTATTTGTCGATGCTTATCTTTCGCTAAATCATATTGCCAAATTTGCCACTCTCCTGATTTCTCAGTTGAGTAAAAAATTGAACTCCCGTCGACTGACCAATTAGCAACAGAAGGTTTGTGATTAATATCGATTATTCTTTGTATCGTTTGTGTCGCCACATTCAATGTAAAAATTTCGTCTTTATGTTGAAATAATATAAATCGATCATCTGGCGACCACTTCAAAGGTGTTAATCCAATAGAAACTGGCGAATCTGAAATCTTTTTATGTTCCCTCCTCCCATCTTTTACCCAGATCTGAAATTTACCTGATTGATTGGATAAATACGCAATTGAATTGGAAAGATTAGCAAAACTCGGCATTAACTCGTTAGAGGTTGTAGTTGTAATATTTGTTAGTTTATCGCCTGTTGACAGGTCAAATGACTGCAAATTAATGTCTATATTTGATTCAGTAAACACAATTCTTTTCGCGTTCGCATCAGTATTAATGCTACTTGAGTTCTTCCCAATAAAATAATAAGGTTGAAAACTATTGTTACTTGGTTCATATAAATATAACTGTTTATCTATTACAGATAACAATTTATCTTCCGAGCCAAACCATGTGATACTTGATATTTTTTTCGAAATTAAATTACTCGCCAAAAGTTCTTCATTTTGAGCATCATAAATCATAAGACGTAATTTATCAGTCCCAAGATATCGAGCTACAGCAATTCGCGTCCCAACTGAATTACCAACAACAAAGTAATCACCTCGAAAATTACCTTTTTGCTCGGGAAGCGTTAATTGATTCTTTCTTTTCGATACTAAAGAATAGCTGTATATCGAATAAGGTCTATCAAAAGATTTTCTCTCGTTGAAGAATATTTTTTCTCCAGACTGCTCCCAAGCAAGGTAAACCAATGAGCGATCTGAACAGGATAAGATCTGTTCATTTTTTATAGGCTGTTCGTCATCAAGACTAAGTAAACTAATCTTACATTGACGTTCATGGATATTATCCCAATGACTATAGATTATTTTATTAGAATCTGGACTCCATGCTAGATTTAATATGAATTTGGCTTGTTGTGTCAATCGGCTGGTTCGTTGCGTTATTGGATCAACGATATATATAAATTCTTCTCCGTTTTCTTGTTCGACTTTTACGTAAGCAACAGATTTCCCATCAGGCGAAAACCTTGCCAATTTTTCCACACCTGACGAGTGAGTTAAGGTTGATTGATTGAAGTTAACTTCGTCGGGAGTTCTAAAAAAGGTCTCAAAAATATAACTTATAAAAATGATCCCAGTCAGTACAAAAAATAAAATTACTTTTCCAAAAGTAAAATCAACTTTATCTTTTTTTCTATCGACTTTTTTAGATTTAGGCTCTTCGAAATCATGCGGATTGATTTTTAACTCATCATTTTCTGGAATGACCAATCGATATCCCACTTTGGGGATTGTTTCAATAGTTGGTTGAGGATCTTCCGATAAGGCAAGTAATTTTCTCAACTGAGAAATAGAACGACTTACAGCATTATCACTGGTCACTTGCCCATGCCAAACTTCAGAATGAAGCGTTTCTCGCTCTACTACTTGTTCTCGATTCCTATACAGGAAATGTAATACATCTACTAACCTCGGCTCCACCTGAATATTTTTTTTATCATACAAAATTTGATTCGCGTCCAAGTCTAAGACGAGACTTCCAATTGTTATTCTGCGATTTTTTGGATCCATATATCGTATATCAGATTGGTATTATTTTTCCATGCTATCACAACTTAACCACCTCTTCATCACTGTTTCTGTATGATTTTCTCTATATGTTAATTTTTATTATTGACAGACAAACTCAGCTAGATAAAAATCTAAATAGGCTCATATGAGCGCAGATTTCCAATTTGTTACGGTCATCATTGATGATTTCGTGGTAAAAAATCAAGCAGTTCCTTATATAATTTAAATTGCGGGATATTTTGCTGGCGGTTTTATGATCTATTTATTGACTTGTTAAACCCCTAAAAAATAAGTAGTTTGTTTTCTATTTCAAGTCAATTCAGAGGAAACTTAGATGCTTGCAATAGTTCATTTTCTATACCCATCTATCATGTACAATCTATCATGTACATGGCTCTAATGATACTGGTGTACCTAGTTCGATGGGATTGCAATGGTAAAATGTGACCCCTAATATGGCTAAATCAAAATCATTCAACTATGATTTGATTTTAATTGATGATTAATTGGAAATTTTTCTAAGAGGGAACTAATGGTATCATTGAGTTGTCTTTGACTACCTTCGTAACATGATTTTCTTTTGCTAGCATTAATTCTAAAAATTGGTTCTAAACTTGCCGAATCGATCACATTGATCATCAAAACAATAAATTCCTTATCCAAAGGATCTAAAAATTTTGCTCTGTGTTTTTGCCCGGCAACTGGTTCTAACTTCAAGCTTTCTTCGACCTTAAGTCCGAGCGCGTATTGTACTTCGATATCGGCTCCCGTATTAACAAGACGCAGCCCTCTACTATCTAGAGCCATCATTAACGCCATGTCAATCTTTCGTCTTATTGTTTCTGATTTAGCTCTAACTTTTAGAGCACGAATCGAATAAGTATAATAATGTTCAAAATTCACATTTTCGCTGACTGATAGTTCAAAATTATCATCACCGCCGTCTTTATCACTTTGTCCTTCCGTTTCGAGTCGAAACTTAAGCGCCAAATTATTTTTTGAATCGGCTTTTCTTAGTCCCTCTTCTAAGCTGATTTTTTCTTCTTTGATTAGTTTATATAAATGTTGGTCAAAAGTCTGATTGACTTTATCTTCCGCACGCTCCATCGCTTCTTTGATCTCTTCAATTTTCCCAAATTCGATCAACTCCTTAACATAAGGCGTAACCTGCATTACCTCTACAGCGGCGACGCGTCGTTCATTATTAGCAATACATAATCGCTGAGCGACAATTGCTCTTAAATTTAGCGCTAGATCCTGTAAAATTTGTTTTTTGGATTCTTCGGGGAAAAAATTAAAAATTCTTTCAAGTGCCTGATGAGCATTACTGGCATGAAGTGTCGCCAAACATAAATGTCCTGTTTCTGCGTACACCAGTGCTTGCTTCATGGTCGCTCGTTCGCGGATCTCACCAATTAAAATTACATCGGGCGCTTCTCGCATGGCATTTTTTAACGCAATTTCAAATGAGTCTGTATCAACCCCAACTTCTCGCTGATTTACCAGACTTTTTTTGTTTTTATGGGTAAATTCGATAGGGTCTTCGATAGTTAAGATATGCCCGGCTTGATTAGTATTACGGTAGTCAATCATTGAGGCTAAAGTAGTCGATTTACCCGTTCCGGTTGATCCGACAAGCAAGATAAGCCCTCTCTCTAATTGGATCAAACCTTTCAGGCTTTCGGGCAAACCAAGTTCATCAATAGTAGGAATCAACTTTTTAATGTAGCGAACAACCATTGCTGGCTCGCCACTTTGTTGAAATACATTGATCCTAAACCGCCCTAACGAATCGATTTTAAGTGATTTATTCAATTCTTTTTCTGCTTTAAATGTGGCGATTTCAGATTCTTCTAATATCGAATAGATCAATTGATGATTTGTCGTTTCATCTAAACGGGTATTGCGTACCGGTCGAATTTTTCCTTCAACTTTTATGAGCGGCTCACTATCAACGCTAATAAATAAATCCGAAGCTTGCTGTACCACCATCGCAGCTAAAAGTTCTATTAAGTCCATAAGCGTCTCGTACTTTTACTTTATCTAAGTAAATATTCGAATTGACTTAATATGCTACTACAAAAATTGAAATAATCACAATATTTTTATATTTCAGACGAATTTAAGCATTGTTTATGAATAGAACGACTATAAAAAGTAGAGTAATACTAAGATGAGTTTACTCTACTTTTACATAAGTTTAGTTTCAAACAAATATTTATCGACCAATTAAAGTCTCTAGTCGTTCGAGATCATTCAAAACTCGCCACACACCGCCACCTTGCTCAACTCTTTTCTGCCATTCAGCTAAACGTTTTTTATAATCTCTAGGATCAATATTATCTGAGCGTAGTTTGGTTACATTTAGTGCAATCACTTCTATCCCTTGAACGTCAATCGGGAAATCCCTGATATGTCCTTTGCTTAAATCTTCTTCCAAATCAGAAAATATCAAAACGTACTTTTCTCCTGCGCGAGTTTCATTAACAAAATCTGATGCTTGCATAATCCCTCCAGTAATATCAGTATTACGACTACCACGCTCAACCCCAGAAACAAACTGATCGACTTTATGCTTAAACAATCGTTTTTGGTCGTTTGCGGTGCTCGGGCGTAAATCAAACGCTGTTTTAGCGATGATATCTTTTTCGCTAAAACTCCCACTATCAATTCTTGCGATCGCGATCGAATCACCGCTATTTAAAGTCGCTAGTAAGTAATTCATAATCGCTTGTGCTTTAGCAAGTTCGGCGGTATAAGTTCCCGATGTATCAAGGAGTAAATACACCGCCTTATTGCTTGGCTTTTGTCCACTACAAGAAGCAAGTAGTAAACTAACAGCAGCCACAAAACCTAAAACACATGATTTGAAAGTATTTTTACTATTTAAATAATTCATTTTAATTTCCTCTTTTGTTAACTAGAACTTAGTTCTAGTTTAAACCCACTCTTTCGGGCTTGGATTCTGATTGTGATTTACCTTTGACTAAGCGTTCAATGCTTAATGGAACCATAATAATTAAGTCAAATAAGTGTACAAACATTTTAAATAAATGATGAATAAAACCACCTATCATTCTGACGAATATTCTAAACACTCGAACAATACCGATTGCCAACAATCCAAATACGACTCTTAACGAATGAATAAATGACTCTAACGGTATAGCTATAAAAGCAAGCGCAAAAGGGAGTATAAAACCCATAATCATTTGCCCCATAGATGGTATCCAACGAAATTGTGCTTCAACAATACCGCTTGAAGTGCCTGCGTTAATTAATGATTGCTGCAATGCTTCTTTATCTAGGGCAAGCAAGTCGCGCATATAAGCAAGTGATGATTCGATGGTTGCCAATATTGCTAAAATAAAAAATGTCACAAACATCATACGACGGCGCATCTTGTCATCCATACTACTAATGATCGGAAATAAGTTGGTAATACGTAGTGATTCAAATAAAAATAGCCCCATCGCGATTTCAATTAAAATGATCACTAGCGCTGCTATATCCGATGTTTTTAAACTACCGATATAACTCGAACCGCCAACCATTTCCGCCATCGGCATGGCGATCAATTGAAAATTAATCAGACCGCCCAAGGTTGCAATTGCCAACACCAAACCAGAGATAAAAAACTGAGTCAGTGATGAAGATGCAAGTGAACTGACCGCCGCATCTTGACCTTGCATAATATCGTTGTAGGTTTTAAGTTGACTATCAATATTACTTGAACATTTGTCTAATCCTTTTATTTTGCAATCGATTTCTCCGAGTTTTTCGTCAATACCTCGCCATTGCGGTTGCATGTTTTTAAGTAAGCGATGACTTTCCGCGCTCGATTTTTTGTACTCTTTAAGGGTTTGTTGATGTGATTCTTCAACGGCTTTTTTAATATTGCTCAGTATCTTATTAACGGTCGGATCGCCACCGGTTGGTAGTGCGGCGATCGTTTGCACCACATCCCCCCACGCTGGCGGCAAAGGCGCAGCTTCGGCAGATTTTTGATAGTCCACTTCAATTTGTTCAATTGATTCCGCAATTTGCCGGTGCAACCCTGGATATTTTGACAGGTCTCTTTTAACAATATTATTCACCCGAGCGAATTCTCGTTCGACCGCTTTTTCGGCAGCTTTAGCTCCATTGGCAAGCAAGATCTCTCGGTTTCGCTTAGTGATCCGAAACTCTAGTTTTTTAAGACTAAACTCCCATAACCTCATCGTAGTGAAGATCATTCGACCTGTCATTTTGAGAACCTGATGCGCCTGGTTACGCCCCAAATAAAAACTAATAATGACGATAACGAACCACACGACTAGTGATGTCGCCGCATTGTCTGACCAAATAAGTAAAAGTTGATTATCCATGTGTGTCTCCAAATTAAAACAAAAATAAAACTAAAAATTGCCAGTGTTTGCCAACAATTATCCTTGATTGAATAGTGCATCACGTCGGTGAAAAATTGGTGAGAAAAAAATCTACAGAAAAATGCTAAACTAATCATTCGTCACTTAATACGGGCAGATTAATTACAAGATGGTTACGATTTTTTGGGTTGAAGACCAATATCACTGGATCGATAAGTTCAAATCAGTGCTGGAAAATGCCAATTTTTCGTTGGGCGATACGCCAGATAGTGCCAAAAACTTGACCAAGTCGCCGTTAAACCACGTGATCGTACATAAATTCGTAGAATCAGCCTGTCAGGCGATCAATCGTATGAAATCACAACCTGATGTGGTCATTTTGGATGCAAATATGAGCGGAAATGACGATGCTGGACTTACGGTTTCTTGCTTACTAGCCAAAAAATGGTCCAATGTACCGATTATTTTTTTATCTGAACATAGCGGAACAGGTATTGAAGAAAAAGTCTTTGATAAAACTACTACTCAAGATTTCATTGCAAAACATCAAGAAAATGTCGAAAAAGTCTTATGCTGGCGAATAAAGGCGCTACTTCGGCATAAAAAAATCCCTATCAATCAATCGAATTCTCCGTCGACTGACAGTTTAGTTAGCGGTGACCTGACTATCGATTTAGCCACTTGGAACGTTTATTGGCACGGACAAAGATTAATGAATCCCAATAACAGCCAACGTCCGTTGGCTCCGACACCAAGAAAAATATTGAGATTTTTAGTAGAGTTGTCCCCTCGCCCCGTGAGCACGATGCAAATGGAGCAAAAACTCGAAAGCGACCGATTTAACTACGCCAGTTATAGGCAACACATTAAAACTTTAAGACATTCATTTGAACAAGCCTCAATCAAAACTAGTCAAAACAGTTTTTTAGAAGGCTGCAAGCAAGGAAAAGGGATCATTACCTTTGGTGATGAAGGCGCTTATTGTTGGGTTAAATAAACGGATGGAGAAACTAAATGAACGAAAACAATAAATCGGAAAACATCCCGCACACTATTAAGAAAATATCTCAACATTTCCCTTGGCTAAGTCTCTTTTTCTCAGCTATCTTTATCGAGTTCTTTTTGATTACTACCGATCAGGAACTCAGTGACTACTATAAAATCGCTGATTCTTGGTTAAATTTAGAAATCAAGTTAGTATTTGTTGTGTTATTAGGACTAATTTACTTTTTAGATGCCCGGTTTTTTTTACACAAGAAAAATCAAACCAATGAGTATATTAATAGCTTACAAGTTCAACTAAAAATCGTATCTGACAGCAAGAAGAAACAGCAGCAAAGAGCCAATAAGTTCTCCGATCATACTGAAAAACTAAAATTTTTCATTAGTGACAAGCTTTTGGAATATATGGAGTATGATGAAAAATTTATTCACTTCAAAGGAATCGCTTCGGAGGTTAGACACAACGGCGTGATCAGCTATGATAAAGTGGTTACCGCTCTTAATCGGGCAATTGAGCAACAGAAATTTTTATCTATTTATGAGCAAAATAATTCAGAAGACACGGAAGAAAACACCCACACTATCAACGCGCTAGCAGACTATCAAACCGCACTGGATGCCATGCGATATTTATGGGATCTGCTCGATCTTTCGACTGCCGACAATATGTCCTTACATATTGGCAACAAATTAATAGAATGTGAAGAGCACTACTATCAGCTGCAACTTGATTCAAACCAAACTTTAGATATTACTCAGAGTATTCCCGTATCGCCAACATTTTATCCGCAAATGGCGGTATTGATGACCTTTGCACTGATTTCCGACAATCTTGAGATCAGAAATAGGATCGCGCTCGCTAAAATAAACGAATCGATACTAGACGATCCCTTCGACTTTAAAAATGAACAATTTCATATAGTACTGGGTGTAACGCCTAGCGTGTTAGGCAATCATAATCATATAATTTTATTATTAGAAAATTTAATTAAAAATGCCCAATTCTTTATTAATAAAAATCGTTTTAAGCAAAAATCTGATCGTATCGTCGTTCGGTTACAGCCAAAGGGCGGATATGCACTTTTCTCAATTTATAATAGAGGTCCGCATATTAAAACAGAAGTAATGGATGAAATTTTTAAACTTGGCTTTTCTACCCGTAAAAATAAACAACATCACGGCAAGGGTTTAGGATTGTTTTTTGCCAGCGAAATAGTGAGAGGTTATCAGGGTAGTATCAAAGCGAACAATATTGAAAACAGTGAATACGATTTTCAGCTAACGCTAAATCTTATAAACAGTGAATCGCTAAAGTACAAAATCAACTGTCGATTTATTGAGCTTCGAATGAGTGTAAAACTAGAAGATAGTTCCGAATGGCAAAATGAAATTGTTTTTAAACCCGATATCCCGATTGATAATTTAACCATTAAATCATTTTCTCCTGATTCCAGCAACGAACTCCATTCATATACTTCAGGCACGATTGAAAATTCAGAAATTTTCGAGTGGTTTGAACCCTCTATAGATGGCAGAAGTCATTGGTCGATCCAACTAAAACCTTATAAGAACACTCACAAACTTGTTTTCAAACCGCTAGACATTAGTGGGGTTTGTTTTGAGATCAAAATACCGACTGCGGATTCTCGATTAAATGAACAAGAATTGGAATTTTAGAGAGACTGGTTTATTGTTATTTTCCAACACTAAACGAAACAAGCGGATGATCTCCTCTCCCTTGAAGGGAGATGGTGAACTTAACTTAAAAACTCTAAATCCCCTGCGAAGCCAAATAATCCTCATACTTACCTTCAAAATGAACGATCCCTTCTGATTTCATATCCAAAACTCTAGTCGCCAATGATGAAACAAATTCACGATCATGAGAAACAAAAATTAGCGTGCCTTCATAATGCTCTAACGCCAAATTCAATGATTCAATTGACTCCATATCCATGTGATTAGTCGGCTCATCCAAAACTAAAATATTCGGCTTCAACTGCATCAGTTTACCAAACATCATTCGTCCTTTTTCACCACCAGATAGTTTACTGACGGATTTTTTAATATCGTCTTGAGAAAATAACATTCGACCTAATACACTTCTTATAGCTTGCTCGTCGTCCCCTTGTCTGCGCCATTGATTCATCCATTCGTAAACAGACATATCTTCGGCAAAATCTTCGGTGTGATCTTGTCCGTAATAACCAATTTTTGCATTTTCAGACCATTTTACTTCGCCTGATTTCGCTGGTAATTCACCAATGAGCGTTTTGAGGAAAGTTGTTTTACCGACGCCATTTGCACCAATAATCGCTACTTTTTCACCAACCTCTAACATCAGACTAAAATCTTTAAACAATAACTCATTATAACCATTGGCGATTTTTTCTAATTCCAACGCCAGACGGAATAATTTTTTCTCTTGCGGGAATCGAATGAACGGGCTGACTCGACTGGATGCTTTAACTTCGGCGAGTTCGATTTTTTCTAAACGTTTCGCTCTGGAAGTCGCTTGTTTTGCTTTAGAAGCATTTGCTGAGAAGCGACTAACAAAAGATTGAAGCTCAGCCATCTCTGTTTTTTTCTTGGCGTTTTGTGATAGTAATCGCTCACGTGTCTGAGTCGCGGCGGTCATATACTCATCATAATTTCCGGGAAATAATCTAATTTCACCGTAATCTAAATCCGCCATGTTGGTACAAACACTGTTTAAGAAATGACGATCATGAGAGATAATGATCATGGTGGACTGACGCTGCTTTAAAACCTCTTCAAGCCAACGGATCGAGTTGATATCGAGGTTATTGGTTGGCTCGTCAAGCAACATAATATCTGGGTCGGCAAACAATACTTGCGCTAACAACACCCTTAGTTTCCAGCCAGGGGCAACTTCGCTCATTAATCCAAAGTGTTGATCCGTTGGAATGTCTAAACCTAACAACAATTCTCCAGCTCGAGATTCTGCGGTATAACCGTCCATTTCCGCAAATTCAGTTTCTAAATCCGCAACTCGCATCCCTTCTTCTTCACTCATTTCCGGCAATGAATAAATTCGATCTCTTTCTCTTTTCACTTCCCACAAGTCTTTATGCCCCATGATCACTGTGTCAATAACTGAATACTCTTCAAATGCAAATTGGTCTTGACCGAGTACGCCAATTCGCTCGTTTGGATCGGTCATCACTTGTCCAGCAGAAGGTTCAAGTTTGTCAGAAAGTATCTTCATAAAAGTCGATTTGCCGCAGCCATTTGCGCCAATTAATCCGTATCGATTTCCGTTGACAAATTTGATGGATATATTTTCAAAAAGTGGTTTTACACCAAACTGCATGGTGATATTAGCTGTTGAGATCAATGTTTATTGCCTATAAGTCAGTAAATTTCAAATATATTTTCATAGCTTGTCTGCTATAAAGGGCGCGCATTCTAGCGTAATTTGTGCAAAAAGTAAGCAAATTGCTGAAAATACTTGTTGACTAACCCCTCTCATGTGTATGATTATATTAATACACTAATATTTTGGAGGCGACTAATTTAGGAAGTTTGCTTTTAAATATTAAATTTACGAACTAATTTATATGGAAAAATCGTGACTTCATCATCAATGACTAGTTTGTTTTCGCTCAATACCAGCTCCGGTATTCCGATCTACAGACAACTGATCGATCAGATCAAACAAGCGATCCGAATGAATTTATTAAAAACCAATGAGCAACTCCCCTCTGTGCGAAATTTATCAAGTGCGCTGAAAATAAACCCGATGACCATTTCTAAAGCATTTGCTCAATTAGAAATAGAAGGAATTTTGATCCGAAAACGCGGCGTTGGAATGTTAGTTGCTGAAAATCAGTCTCAGGAAACTATTTCGGAAGAGGTCGAAAAATCCTTATCAGATTTTGTTCAATTATCTCGTCAACAAGATTTAGATGACGAAACGATTATGATGTTGTTGCAACAATCCCTGTCTGTAAAACAACAAAAGCCTGTAAAACAACGGAAGTCTGTAAAGCCACAAAAAGCTGTAAAATCACAAAACGGAAAATAATGATGAACCAATCAAATATTCAAAACACGCATCAACCCGTCATCGAAATTAATAATATCCAAAAATCTTATAAAGATACAAAAGTGCTTGATGATTTAACTATTCAAATCGAAGCGGGTCAAATTATTGGCTTGGTCGGGCGCAACGGTGCGGGAAAAACCACATTGATCGAATCAATTATGGGACTACGAGAAATTGAAACCGGCGATATTCAAATTTGGCAAAAAACATTAGGTGATTTATCACAAGATCAAAAAGAGCAAATTGGATTTGTGCCGCAAGATAGCATTGGTTTTGAATGGATGAGAGTCGGTCAATATTTAGACTACTTTGGCAAATTTTTTGCAGGCTGGGATAAAGAGTATTCAAAGCAATTAACTCAAAGGTGGCAACTAAATAGTAAATCAAGAATTGCTGATTTGTCTGGCGGTCAACAACAAATACTGCAAGTGATCCAAGCGCTTTCTATCAAACCAAATCTACTTATTTTAGATGAGCCCGTTGCGCATTTAGATCCAAATATGCGTCGTCAGTTTTTATCAGCGTTAGTCGAAATGACTTGCGAGTTAGGAACCACAGTTTTATTTTCTACTCATATCATTTCTGATCTAGAAAGAGTCGCTAGTCACATCGCGCTACTCAATCACGGAAAAATCGAACACTTTTATGCGTTAGAAGATTTAAAAGCGCATACCGCTAGTTTGTTATTCGAAAAGGAAATACCTGAAGCGAGAAAATTCGATAATTTGATCAATTGGCAATCGATTAATAATGGTAATAAAGCGGTAATAGCCGGACCTAATGGTCCAACAGTTTCAGAAATTGAAAAGCAATTAGGGATATCAATTCAATCGCAGCCACTATCGCTAGAAGACTGGTATTTGGAGGTGACTAATGAAACAAATTATTAATACATTGGATCTATTCTTGAGACAATCATGGATAAGTTTGGGAGCTATTATATTAGTTTTTGTTTTCTTTCAGTGGGTAATTTTTTCAGAATTAGCATTCTATTTAGAATTCAATGACCCTAAATGGCACGATTATGTTAAGACTCTATCCATTACTTTGAACTCTATCATCAGTTTTTTTGTGGCTATTTATATTTCTGGAGGTTTTGTTCGCCTACAGCAAAGTTATTTATGGCGATCCCATCCAAAATATCGTATGAATCTGATCGTCAGTCTGATCTTGGCAGCAACCATAGTCGGAATTTTTCAATCCTACTCTTTATTCGTCGCCGGATGGAGCTGGTACATGTCACTGTTAGCGCCAATTTGTATTATTTTACTTAGCTCCCATGCTCTCGCTGGAGGACACTTGGTAATGAAAATTATTTTACCGATCAGCCCTTATATTATTTTTCAGTTAAAGACTTTCTCAGTTAGTTACGACTTTATCTTACTTTTGCTACTCACCATTACTCTAATATCTGTCTATCTATTGCAAGGTTATAAAGTACACAATAACAAAAAATATCATTTTTTAACAGGTGATTTCAAGCAGATCATGAACAACCCTACTCTAAAAAATATGAATAACAACGCGGCTGATTTATTCTCAAAATTTGGCGTAGAACTTAAACCAAATGATCTAACCACAGCTATTATTCATCCTATAGGTCGTTTTGGTATTCCAGCTTGGTGGACGACCATTCTGATGCTTATACTAAGCTATATAATAGATCAAGAAAAATTGAGCATCGCAGTATTTGGGACACTGATTCTAGCGGTAATGCTTATGGGGGTTTCCGCTCAAATTCAACTACTATCACAAAAGACAAAACCAGCTATACACGTTTTTGCAAAAAATCAGCATTCTCAATTAAAACGTTCTATTTTGAAGGTTGTGGATAGGCAAGTTTTATTGCAAACATCTCTATATTTAATTATTGTCAACATCGTCAGTTTTCTTGTGCTAGACACCAATGCTCCCGAGTTATTTAATCGCGCTGCGATAACAGTCTGTCTGGTTGCGATCGCATTTCTGCCAGTGATGCAGCGACTAAATTGGTTCAAAGTTAACGTCAAATTACTATTTATCATGCTCAGTTATGCAACAATTTGTTTTGTATTTGTTCGATGGCATTTTTATCACCTTTGGCAAGAATTACTCAGCTTGCCTGTTTTCTTGACTCTCTTTAGCTTGGTAGCTATTAGGTTATTTTCAACATACCTCTGGAAACGTCAATCAATTGAAATATTTATGCGAGCTTATGGATAGAATGATCGATTAACATCGACAAGATAACTGATTCTTCACACAAAATAGCTCTCAGAAGTGAAAGTAGGCCAAGTTGAAGTTACCGGTTGATTTATCCAATCAATAGCGTAAGCTATCCACAAAGGCATTCAAGCTATTCCAGTAAATGTTTAATTTATTGGTCTTTGGGGTTACCCCAAAGTTGAGTATTAGCGGTTTATCTCGGCAATAGCGAGGTTGCACTTTGTGCAAAGCAGCTATCGCATTTTCAGGGTTGAATGCCTTTTCAATCTCATGATTAGCAGAATTTCTCATTATGAATAAACAACTATTTTTTAGTCGTCAACTCGCAGAATGGTTGCTTCAATATGAGTGGCATTTTACTACCTTATTAGCCGCCGTGATTGAACACGTCGAAGGCATTCCTGAACAAGAAAACGAATTTGTAGATGCCTTATTAATCGACCATCCGGTCAGACCTAACAAAAACCTCTTAACCGACTTTATTAACAATTATTTTAGGGAAAGAAACTGGTTTACTTCTCGCACAAAAATTACAGATATATGTATCGCAAATGATAGTTACCAAAATCTCACGGTTAAAAGCTTACCTATTATTAACAACAGTAAAGATCTGAGTTTATTTTTTGGCATTACAGCTAATGAGTTAGATTGGCTGGCGCAATCTTTCAGAACAGTGTCAAAGGAGCAAGAGTATTTTCGTCACTATCATTATTCTTTACACAAAAAACGTGATGGTGGTTATCGTTTACTTGAATCTCCAAAGACCCGCTTGAAAGATATGCAGAGGCAGATAAACAGCGAACTGCTTAGCCATTGCCGCTTTCATTCAGCAGCGCACGGATTTGTAAAAAATAGAAACTGCAAAACACACGCAGCCGCTCACATCAATAAAAAATACTTGTTTATATTCGATCTACAGCAATGTTTTCAATCGATTCAGTGGCGTCAGGTATATACTATATTTACAAACCTTGGTTACTGCAAAACAGTCAGTCGTTATTTAACCAAAATTTGCACTCATAAGAGCTACGCTAACCACCCGTTGCTTAAAAAGCTCAGTGACGAGCAGCAGTTGAAACTAAAAACTCCACATTTACCACAGGGTGCTCCATCGTCACCGGCACTATCCAACTTAGCACTTTATTACTTAGATAAACGTTTATCTGGATTAGCCGATAGTTTAGAGTTAGATTACACACGATATGCTGATGATTTAGCTTTTTCAGGCAATGTTCACAGGAACTGGAAATTCTTTGAGCCTTTGATCGGTTCCATCTGTCTGCAAGAAGGATTTCAGTTAAACCATCGAAAATCGCGGGTGATGGGCTCACATCAGCGACAAAAACTTACTGGCGTGATAGTCAACCAAAAGGCTAATATCGACAGGCGCTATTATGATCAACTAAAAGCGATACTAAACAACTGTGCTCGCGATGGACTAAATAAGCAAAATATTAGTGATCACCCTAATTTTCGGGAGCATTTAATGGGCTCGATTCAATATGTGAAGTTTCTAAATAAACGTAAAGGAGAAAAACTTTATAATATCTTTAAGCAAATTAATTAATCCTTCAGTCGAAACTAGATCTCAAGATAACCATTGAGCTAAAAAACCTGTACAATACGCACATCAACTATATCCTGCTTCAATCAGCCATGACCACTTTTGACATAAAAGCCCTGGAATCTTGCTTTAAACAACCAAGCATCAAAGACTCTTTCGAGAGTTTGTATTTTTCTTTAGGTTTTATTACAGCCGTTGCGTCAAGTCCAGAGGACGTTGAGCCATCTGAGTGGATCGACCAACTTGTGATCACAGAAGACAAAACGCCTTTTTTTGACAGCGAAGAACAAGTCAAAATTTTTACCACAAACCTAATAACTTGGTGGAGTCAATGTATTCAGCTTTTTGATCAAGGTGGTACTATCAGTTTACCTTCCCGGTTAGGACTTACTCCTACCGGAAAACCAAATAAAGCGCTAATAGAGTTTGCAACAGGTTATCTCGACGGATTTGACTGGATGTTTGATACTTGGCAGGCATTACTGCCAGAGGATAACCTAGAAGCCCACCGCACATTGTCTGTTCTTAATTTTATTTTAGCTCGATTTATAGATGAAAAACAGATGGCTAAAACCGAACCGAAACTTTATCAACAGCTGCCTGATACAGAAGGTTGTTTTAACGTTCTTCCAAATCTTTTGTCGGGGGTTGGAATGCTAGGTCAAGATATTGCATTAACGAATGACGAATTTGGCGACGAAGACCTAAGTGACGAAAAATACGATGAAATGCTAGCTTCCAGTGAGGAAGCGGTTGAATCTATGACACATGCAAAACCCTATAAAAGTATCGATCGCAGTGTAGGTAGAAATGATCCTTGCCCCTGTGGTAGTGGTAAAAAATTCAAGAAGTGTTGTCTGCATTAAGAAAAATTAGTAGTAATTACATCTTTAAGTTAGGAGTTATATTATGACCAAAAAAATGCAATTCTCAATATTGATTTTACCGTGGCTACTTGTAAGCTGTATGCAACAAGAGGCAAAAACAACCGATCCCACGGCTTCTTCAACATCAAAATCACAACACTCAATACAACCAAAGTCACAACAAAACAAAACTATGAAAAGTTCAACTATTTTATCTTACAAGGGCACTATTAAATATTTTCAAATGGAAGGTGGGTTTTATGGGATTATCACCGATAAAGGTGAAAAATTTCTACCTATGAATCTCGACAAAAAATATTTAACCCCAGGCACCGTTATCCAATTTTCTGGTAACCAAGTAAAAGGGATGATGACAATTCAACAGTGGGGTATTCCTTTTAAAATTAAGAGTGTTAAATTAATTCGCCAAGGTAAAGAAACGAATAACTCTAAATATTAGGTCAATTTAAAATCCTCATCCATAGTATGCTTAAGACCAAAATGCCGATATGCCGATTGAGTTGCCACCCTGCCCTGTGGTGTTCGGTGGATAAAACCTTGCTGAATTAAAAATGGCTCTAAAACATCTTCTATGGTATCTCTTTCTTCACTAATTGCTGCGGCTATTGAATTAAGACCAACCGGTCCACCATCAAATTTTTCGATAATAGCTAGAAGCAGCTTTCGATCCATATTATCAAAACCCCGATTATCCACATCAAGCATATTAAGTGCTAGATCGGATATATTCTGATCGATTTTGCCATCGCTCTTTACTTCAGCATAATCTCGAACTCTGCGTAATAACCGATTCGCAATCCTCGGAGTACCACGAGAACGTCTGGCAATTTCTTTCGCTCCTTTATTATCAATCGGCAAACCGACTATCTTTGATGAGCGCTCTACAATACACGTCAACTCTTCAACATCGTAAAATTCCAATCGTTGCACGATCCCAAAACGATCGCGTAGCGGAGAGGTCAATAAACCTGCTCTGGTGGTCGCACCGACTAGTGTAAAAGGTGGTAAATCTAACTTAATCGAACGAGCCGCCGGTCCCTCACCAATCATAATATCGAGTTGATAATCTTCCATTGCCGGATAAAGAATTTCCTCAACCATCGGACTTAAACGGTGAATTTCATCGATAAATAACACATCGTTTTCTTCTAAATTAGTCAATAAAGCCGCCAAATCACCCGCTTTTTCTAGCACTGGTCCCGAAGTATGCCGGATATTTACCCCCATTTCGGTGGCGACGATATTTGCCAAAGTGGTTTTCCCGAGACCTGGAGGACCAAAAATAAGTACATGATCCAACGCATCTTGACGCTTTCGAGCCGCCTGAAACGCAATATCCATCTGCTCTCGGACTTTTGCTTGCCCGATATAATCGGCCAGTGTTTTAGGACGAATAGCACGATCTATCTGCTCTTCAGAACCTTGGTTGGTTGCGCTTATGATGCGATCGGTTTCAATCATTATTCGATAAATGGCTTTATAGGTGATTGTTTGAGTAGTATTCTAACCGCAAGCGAAGTTATTTGGAAAGAGAATTTCGAAGTTAATGTGCTTTTAACGTTCATCAAAAGCTCAAGTTTTGCTTTGCCGATATATATCCATATTTGACGCCATTTACTACTGATAGTGTGGGTAGTATGCTGAGTAGAATAAGGATCGCGAATCCAATTATCTTTTTCAAACTAAATACTGCTACTCAAGAAATTCTAACATGCTTTCAATATACTGAGCATGCATCGAAATATCATTATGTTGAGCGTTAGAAATAACAACCTGCGTCAAAAGAGATTGACCAAATTTTTCAGCCAAAGCCTCACTCCGCTCTCTCGGTATAACTCGATCATTTTCAGCAATAAGAATTAACGTCTTCACTTTTATATTTGGCGCTCTTTCTATCGACAAATATTTATCCCGCGCTAAAAGTCTCACAGGCAAAAACGGATAATGTTCCTTAGCAACATTTTGAATACTGTCATAAGGAGTTGACAAAACTAATCGATTAACTGGACGATTAACCGCAACATAAGTTGCTATTCCCGAACCCAAACTTCGCCCCATTAAATCAATAGTTTGATGCCGATCTTTAATTTGATCATAAATATGTAATGCATCGGAATACAACGCTTGTTCTGTTGGTCTGCCAGAATTACTTCCATAACCACGATAAGGGATTAAATAAACGGTATGATTAGGTGCGACCTGATTAAAAAATCCAATTGTATTTTCTATAACACCTGCATTACCACCGTAAAATAAAAGTGCTTTTTGTTGTCCGGGATTTAACACCCAGCCGATTAATAGTTGCTCTTTATTATTAAACTCAATTGATTCGACCTGCGCTCCACTTCTGTCAATAGCACCCGTAGTTTGAGGATAATAAAGAAAAGAGCGCTGAAAAATATAGAATAATAAACAGACGGATAAATATATAATTATAATGAGTGATAAAAATAATTTCATATTAACTCCTGAGTTCAAGTAATAGACCTACATATTTTTTAAAGCCAAGCGGATTAAACTTGCCGCTGGCAAACTATCATCATCAATTTTACTAATAGCTTGACTCGCATTTTGCGGTTTGTAACCTAACGCGACCAATCCACTGATTGCTTCTTGAATATTTGCGTTACTCTGACTCGAAGATAAACTTGTTATATTAGCCGCATTCTCATTTCCTTCAAGTTGCCAGTCTTTTAACTTGTCTTTCATTTCGATGATCAAGCGTTCAGCAGTTTTTTTGCCCACTCCAGGAATTTTTACTAAGCTATTAACATCGCCAGAACGAACATTTTGTACAAATTCTACGGCGCTCATTGCCGATAGAATAGCGAGTGCGAGCTTGGGCCCAACACCATTAACTTTGATCAATTCACGAAAAAGTTTTCGCTCTTCTAAACTAAAAAATGCAAATAAAGTATGCGAGTTCTCACTGACAGACAAATGGGTATGCAAAATAACTTTTTGCCCAAGATCTGGAAGATTGTATATGGTATTCATAGGTGCTTGGCATTCGTAGCCAATACCATTGACGTCCACCAAAATGAAGGGCGGTTGTTTTTCCAGTAATATTCCGTTCAGTCGACCAATCATCTTTTTATCTTTCTCCTCATACCATACTCATATTAAAGTTTTATCTCTTATTAAAATTTTAACGCTGAAGTTTCAACGCAATCGCCCTCGGATTACTTTTTTCGTTCCTGCTTGAAACAGTGCACTTTTCATTGCATGACCATGGCAAATCGCCACAGCCAGACCATCAGCGGCATCCGCCTGTGGACACGCGCTCAATCCTAACAAACTCGTTACCATATGTTGAACTTGCTTTTTATCCGCAGCGCCAGTACCTACAACCGCCTGCTTTATTTGACGAGCCGAATATTCTGCGACAATTAGTGCGTGTTGAGCCATTGCAACCATCGCAGAACCTCGCGCTTGACCTAATTTTAAAGCTGAATCAGCATTCTTTGACATAAATACTTGTTCTATTGCGGCTTCGTCGGGCTTATATTTTTGCACGACTTCAGATATGCAATCGAAAATTTGATTGAGTTTATCAGAAAGAATGCCATCTTTGACTTTGATGCAACCGCTAGCAATATATTCTATGTTTCGCCCATTCATTTTAATCACACCGAAACCAGTGACCCGCGAGCCAGGATCTATGCCTAAAATAATGGACATATTAATATCTGCATATATGTATTAGATATGATTAAAAGAAAATATTCTACCACAGAGGCACAGAGGTCGCAGAATATTAGGGTTTTAAGTATAAAGTGTCTTCTATAATATAGGGATGCAAATACTACACTTTGCTAGCTAGCTCTTTGAAATCACCTATTATAATAAGTTATTGTAGGAGGACAGCTTTCAACCAGAAGCGGTTATCAAATCAAGTTGAATTAGTGATTCATTTTTTCTGGTGTAATCAATTTAAGTTTCGGTTGATAGGTATTAAACCTAGCTGTATCTCTGGTTACTAACGGCACACCTAAAGTCTTTGCGTGTTCACCAATGTAAAAATCAGGCATCGGGGCTTTTTTATCACCTTTGTTCTTTCTATACTTTTTAAAAGTGCGACTAACATTAAAGGCAGCATCAAGCGGGATATCCAGAATTTCAATATTGAGTAAATCCAGAGTGCTTTTAAGTTTGGATGATGACTTAAAGTTGAAAGCTATTTCGGTAAACACAATGATATTAATGACTAACTGGTGTTTATCGGATAACTTGTGAAGTGTATTTGATGACCACTCTCCCCACAATTCATCGGCATTAAAGATATCTAAAAGAACACAGGAGTCGACAAAAACACAGCCTTGCTTATCCACGAGTTAAATCCATAATCTCATTAGTAGACATTTTTCCTTTGGTGATCCCCATGACTTTTTTAAAAGGATTATAGGTACTTTTGTTGACCAACTGAACAATGCCATCGACCACGACAAAATCGACATCTGTTTCACCTGGCTTAATATTTAGGAAATCTCTAATATGTTTAGGGATTGTGGCTTGACCTTTAGAAGTAACAGTGCTCATGGTTTTCCAAGATATGTATTACATTGATAGCGTCATGGTAATACATAAATGTATCGCTGTCAAAGGTGTTATGTATTACCTCTCTGTGACGGCTTCGGAAAGTCTTTCCATCATCGCTTCGAATGATTCGCCTGGCTGTTGCTTTTTTCGTAAGTCATATTCACACCAAACCCAACCGTCGTGTTGTTCTTCCGGCAGGTTCGTTGGTGGTGGCGCTTGAACATCAGTTAAGTAGATCCATTTGGGGGAGTTGCTTCCCATAGCATCTTCGCCACCGCCACTCCAAAATACTTGTAATATAGTCGTTTCCATTCCCCATAGATGTTTTGCCGATGGGTGAGGTGGTTGAAGAATAGCAATTTCTCCAACACTGAAATAGGCAGCTCTAGGTTCATTCATTAGTTTTTTTAAAATATTTAGCTAACCACGCTTCTAAAAATCGCGGTCTAAAGTGTTTAGGGAAAGTTTACATGAATGGCTAGAAATAGCTATTATCGTTTAATATCGTCTGGCGATTACGAGCACGATTTATCATAAAAAAAGCTCTTTTAAATGCAAATCGAGTGGGTCGTGGCAGGCTAAAAAGCTATAGAGCTTTCATATTTATCATGCAATATTCTCAGTACCTTTTATCCTCTGAGATTCTCTGGTTCCTATGCTCCAGCACGTGGACGAGAAAATTGTTAGATGTCGGTATTATTGAAGAGACTGGTGAGCAGCTAAAATTACGCAAACCGAAAGTAACACTTTGTAGGGTTAGGAATAAAGCTGCCATTTATTTTTTCTAGGATGATTGGGGAGTGTCAGTATTCTTATGTAAAGTATATACTTGATTTCATTTGAATAACTGTTATTGTTTAAAAAATGACGTGTTTGAAACAGACACGCATATCCGTTGAGGGATACTCTAGTGAATGATAAGCCAACAAATACTAAACGAAGTTTTAACATAAGAAATCTATACTTAGATCCCAATAACTATCGATTTTTGGATAATGGAAGCCATGTACAAATTTCTGGTAATAAAATTTTAGATCCTAGAATTCAACAGAGAACACGTGGCTTCATTGAAGGATATAAATTAGACAGTATCAAAGACTTACTAGCTAGTTTTAAAGCAAACGGCTTCTTGGATGTAGATGTAATTCAAGTAAAAGATCTCGGAAATAACAAATATTTAGTCCTTGAAGGAAATAGGCGAGTAACTGCATTAAAAAACCTCCAGGAAGATTATGATAAAGGATTGGATATTGGAAACCTAGACCCATCTATTTTTAAAAGTCTACCTTTCCAAATTCACGACAATGAAGATAACGAAAAGCACCTTATTGTGATGGGATTGAAGCACATTAGTGGCAATAAGAAATGGTCAACGATCAATCAAGCACAACTCATCCATGATTTTCTCGAACCTTTCAGGCTACAAGGAAGGGAACAATATATTAATAAAGAAAACTCTCTTTGTAATTCTCTAGGAATATCAAAAATAAAATTGAGAACAATGCAAAGAGTGTTTCATTTTATTATAGCTTACAAAAATAGTGATTATGGAGACCAGTTTGAAAGTTCGAAATATGGCATGTTTGAAGAAATAATTAAGAAGCCTATCATCAAGGAATGGTTGAGTTGGAATGATGATAATTACTTAGCGGAAAATAGAATCAATTTAGGTAGATTATTTTCGTGGATTTCAAAAACAGAAGTGCTCGATTCCGAAAATGATGATCACGAAAATGAATACGAAGAACTAGAGCCTATTATCACGAAATCTTTAGAGATCAGAGATTTAGCTCTTTTTATCGATAACGAAAATGCACTAGAAGTTATGGAAAAAGAAAAAAGCCTAGCTCAAGGCTTAATGGCTAGCGGTACAGTTGACCGTCAAAACTATCAACAGGCTTTGAAGTAAATTATCCACCTTCTTAGAAGGTGGTTAATTTACTTCACAATATCGGTGGAGATAATCAAATAAAAAACAGAACAACAGTCCTTAATATGTATTCAAAATTGAAGGGGGCGGACGACTTTACTAAAGATTTTATTTTTAAATTCAGGTATTTATATTTCTTCGATGCAGATGAAATAGGTATTTCTAAGCGTATAGAAAATTTGAATAGTGAACTAAAATTAGAACTCCCTATTGAAGATGGAAAAATATTAGACAATTTAGATAGTGAATGGGGATGCTATATATTTCATAGGGACCAAGATTCAGGAGATCTTGAAGATATTTTAATTGAAATGATTGGAGAAAAAAGTCAAACATTGATAACTGAGTCAGAAAAATATTTGGAAAGTAATGAGTTGCCTGAAAAAAGACAAAAGGAATTTGTATGTATAGCAGGTGAAGAGAAATATAAAACTTCAAAAAAATATAAAAAGAAGAAATCTTTAATCTCTGTAACTGGGCAATTACAATTTTCAGGTATGAGCAATGCTGTATTTATAGCAAATACAGATCATTTTAACTTGGAAAACTTAAACAACAATCCGCACTGCGTAAAAATTGCTAATTTGTTTTCTTAGTGAAACTAGCTCACAATCCAATAACAGACAGTCTGGTTATAGTTATTATCCACAACTCCAACGAGCTCGCACAAAACCAAGTGTATGCTATCGCTTGTATAAGGTCTGACTGTCTCTTTATTGTCGGAACTAGAAACAGTAATTGGCTCTATCATTTGTCATAATGATAACGACAAGAGATAATCGTAAGTTGTTTATCATCCACTGCATACACTAGCCTATTTGCTTCATCTATTCTTCGAGACCAAAAGCCATACAAGTTTTCTTTAAGTGCTTCAGGCTTGCCAATTCCTTCAAATGGGTTTCTTAGAGTTTCAGTGAGTAATTTATTTATTCGTTTTAATGTTTTTTTATCTTGACCTTGCCAGTAGGTATAGTCTTTCCAAGCTTCTTTTGTCCAAGCGAGTATTTCAATCATTGATCATCTCATGGTTTTCAACTTTGCCTGAATGATATTGCTCAATTGATTTAGCTAAGTGCGTAGCATTAGTAGAGCTTTTTAATAAATGCACTGTTTCCATCAATCCATTAAATGAATCAAGCGACATAACTACGGCATCAGCCGCATCTCTTCGTGAAATTACAGTAAAATCAATATCTTCAACCACTTGATCTAAAACATTTTTCAAGTGATTTCGTGCTTCCGAAAAGTTTACAACTCTCATAAAAACCTCTATCTTGTACAATATATAAGACAAGTATAACTTGTTCAATAAATTGTGCAAGTTGAATTTAACCCTTCGACTAGGTTTGTCTATAACAGCTCATACGCCTCTGGCGGAATTTCCGCATTAGTATAAACATTCTGAGTATCATCTAAATCTTCAAGACGCTCGATTAGCCTCAGTGCTTTAACGGAGGTATTCAAATCTAAATCTGCTTGAGTTGATGGCAGCATCGCGATTTCAGCATGCTCGGCGACAAGCTCTTTTTGCTCCAGCGATTCTTTAACCGCCATAAAATCTTCGGGTGCTGTTAGTACTTCAAACGAGCCATCGTCATGATTTATGATATCTTCTGCACCCGCTTCAAGAGATTCTTCCATTAAGGTATCTTCATCAATTTCGCTGGAAAAAATGATCTGCCCTTTTTTTTCAAAAAGATAAGCAACTGAGCCAGAGGTCGCAAGTTCACTACCCGCTTTACTAAAGGCAAGACGAACTTCCGCTACGGTACGATTTTTATTATCAGTCATACATTCAACTAAAATCGCACAACCGCCCGGACCATAACCTTCGTAGGTTAGTTCATCCATACTGGCACTATCATCTCCGCCAGCACCACGCTTGATCGCTTTTTCAACGGTATCGCGAGTCATATTGCCGCCTAAGGCTTTATCGATAGCAGCACGAAGTCGAGGATTATTATCGGGATCGCCTCCACCACTTTTCGCAGCGACTACGATTTCACGAATAAATTTAGTAAATAATTTTCCCCGTTTGGCATCTTGGGCTTTTTTGCGATGTTGTATATTCGCCCATTTACTATGTCCAGCCATTGATGTGCTCCAAGTTTTTACTGTTATACAAGCAGTTCGTTGCGGGTGAGTTTACGAACCCCAACAAGCTTTATCTCGACAACTATTCCGCTTTATTTTTAGCCACTGTCGCGATTGCCAACTCTTCCAACTGCTGTAACGACACCTTGGATGGCGCAGAAGTTAGTGGGCAACTGGCAGTAGTCGTTTTAGGAAATGCAATCACATCACGAATAGAATCAGCGCCGACCATTAACATCACCAATCTATCCAGACCAAAGGCTATGCCTCCATGGGGTGGACAGCCATATTTCAACGCTTCTAACAAAAAGCCAAATTTTTCATCTGCTTCTTGTTTTTCAATTCCTAAAATATCGAAAATTGCCGCTTGCACCTCTTGACTATGGATACGCACTGAACCACCGCCAACCTCGCAACCATTGAGAACCATATCGTATGCTCTGGACAAGGTTTCAGTTGGTGCGGCTTTTAGTTTTTCAATGTCGCTCTCTTGAGGTGCGGTAAACGGATGATGCAATGCGTGCATTTGTCCTTTGTCTTCTTCAAACATTGGGAAATCGACCACCCAAAGCGGTTTCCAACAATCCTCTACTAGATCTCGATCTTCAGCAACTTTAAGCCGTAATGCGCCAAGTGAGTCAGTAACCACTTTGCTTGAATCCGCCCCAAATAACAAGATATCACCTGCATTTGCGCCAGTTCTTTCAATCATTTGATTCACGATATCATCAGTTAAAAACTTAGCGATCGGCGATTGCATCCCCTCCACGCCTTTGCCCGTTTCTTTAACCTTCATCCAAGCTAAACCTTTCGCGCCATATCGACCGGCGTATTCACCATATTGATCGATCTGCTTTCGACTTAGCTCTGCTCCACCAGGAACACAAATAACCGCGACTCTTCCATTGGCATCATTTGCAGGGTTAGCAAAAACTTTAAATTCGATATCTTTTAATAGATCAGCTACATCCACTAACTCAATCGCGACTCGCAGATCCGGCTTATCACTACCATAACGTTGCATGGCTTCTGCATAAGGCATTCTTGGAAACTCACCTAATTCAATATTCAATGTTTGTTGAAACAACTGACAGATCATCTTTTCCATCATGCCCATAATGGCTTCTTCATCCATAAATGAAGTTTCAATATCCAGTTGGGTAAATTCTGGTTGACGATCGGCGCGCAAATCTTCATCTCTAAAACAACGAACCACTTGATAATAACGATCAAAGCCGCTCATCATTAATAACTGTTTGAATAATTGCGGAGATTGAGGCAAAGCGAAAAACGAGCCTTTATTGGTTCGACTAGGCACTAAGTAATCGCGAGCACCCTCTGGTGTTGCTTTAGTCAAAATAGGGGTTTCGATATCGACAAAATGTTCGGCTTCCAAAAAGTCCCGTAGATTCTTGGCGACTTTATTCCGAAACAACAGTTTTTCTTGCATCTCAGGACGACGTAAATCTAAATAGCGATATTTCAATCGCAACTCTTCAGACACCTCCTCATGACCATCAATTAAAATCGCTGGTGGCGCAGCCTTGTTAAGTACTTCTAAATCAGACGCGTATATTTCGATCGTGCCAGTCACCATCTCTTTATTGATCATGTTGTCAGGTCGATTACGAACGGTGCCAGTAATAGTTACAACAAACTCGCTGCGCAAATCTTCTGCTTTAGCGAATAACTCGGGTTGGTCTGGCTCAATCACCACTTGAACAATTCCACTACGATCTCGAATTTGCAGAAAGATCAATCCACCTAAATCTCGTCTTCGATGAATCCAACCAGCAACAGTGACAATTTCACCTTCAGATACTGCTAATAAATCACCGTTATAATGACTGCGCATAACTACACCTTAAATAAATAACTTTAAATATATGAGATCAAAAAAGGCAGAAAATAACTGCCTTAAAAACCGCGTATGTTACTGGATACAAGGGGTAAAGTCGATTAATTATAGATAATCTTGAAGAATGAAAATAATATTTGAATCACTGATATAATTGTTTTTGGAATATTTCTAAGCTAGTCTCGTTTGAGACTAATGCTTTCGTAAATATGATGGTTATACGTATTGCCTTAAAAAGAGAAACTTTATGCAATTGAAGTATCCAATTCTGGATGGCTGTCAGCGTTATTTTGTTAGTTTAGCGATTAATATCAGTATTGGTACAATCCTGATGCTGGTACTTGCCAGCACAACACTAATGAACTATCCGAACGATGTGGCTAGAGCGCAGCAGGGAGAAGCCTTAACTCTTTTGGGCACATACCGACAAGATCTCACCGCAAGTTACTACGAATCAATGAGATGGCCAGCAGAATGGAATTTTGAAATGAACGGTTATGGAATGTTTGTGGAAAATGTATTTTTTGATGGTGAAGGTGGGCTACATGCCACATTTAGCGATGAGGTCATCAAAGATCTAAGAGGAAAAACCCTCTCTTTTATCGCTTCCACTAATCCCCCACATTACACCCGAATAATTTGGAATTGCGGAAATGCCAATTTGCTACCGGGCTTTATTGCGCTATCAAAAAACCAAACCAACATCCCAACAGAGATGTTAACCAATGTTTGTAAGGACTCACATAAACCAATTAATAATAACGAGTAAATCAATATGACGAAAAACCAGTTTATCGAAAGACAAATTTATTATTCACTCCATAAAGGTAAAGACCCTAGAAGCGTTCTTGAAAGCGTGTTATCTGCGACTAGCGGACACGATCAAGCAGAAAAAGCATTAAAAGAATATGATAATTGCCATAGTATAAGCCAAGTATTACAAGGGCTTGGCATAATAGATATCGATAAAAGTTTTTTACCCATTTTGAAGGAAATCGAGAAAAACGATTCTACTTCCGAATCAATTACTTCGATATTAGAAACAAAATTGATTATAAAAAGAACGCTTCAGCTGATGAAAGCACGTTTAAATATAGGGTTATCCTACGCCTTGTTACTGATGAGCATTGCCAGTATTGTGCTATACGTCACTTCCGAGGCTGTTTTTGACAGCTTCGAAGTTTTTTTTGCTGAAACTGGTGCACAACTTCCAGCATTCACCCAATTGATTATCAATTGGCAAAACTCTAGCTTTGGTCCTCAATTGATTGCGCCGATATTATTTGTGTTAATTATATTCTTGTTATTTGTCACTAAACGTTCAAATGAAAAAGAAAAGAGTTTGTCCATTTTAAATAAAATTCCATTTGTAAATAGTATTGCGCATTTTGCAAAAAATTTGAATTGGATCACCCAACTAAAAATCCTCTCAAAAGCTAACCAATCTCTCGACGATGCAAAAACTAAATTGAAAATAAATGAACAACTTTTAAATCAATATGCACCTCAAATTATGGATCATTTGAGCAGCGCAGAGCAGTTAGGCAACTTAACTCAAGAGATTGAATATCAATTTGAAAACTTAACCATGAATGCAGAACTAATAGTCACTAAATCCAGCCGTAACTTGGTCGCGGTAATCATGGTTTTGGTAGTGTCTTTTGTCGCCATGACACTGATTGCTAGTTATTTACCTCTTTTCCAACTCGGAGCCATTGTATGAAAAAGATAAACAAACAAATTTCTTTAATCAATAAAGGTTTTACCTTAATCGAGCTGATGATCGTCATTGCGATTATTGGTATCTTAGCTTCAATTGCGCTACCTGCTTACCAAGACTACACGGTGAGAGCGCAAATGGCTGAAGGGATCACTATGACCGATGCAATCAAGCCAAATATAATTGAGTTTTATAAATACAAGGGTCGTTTCCCGAAAGACAATGAAGAAGCTGGACTACCAGAAGGCAGATATTTGATGGGCAACTATGTCAAAAGTATGCAGGTAGTTAATGGAGCAATTCAAGTGAAAATGGGGAATAAAATACATTCCCAACTAGAGGGCAAAATCCTAACTATACGTCCTCAATATGTGTCTGAAAGTCATATTACGCCGCTGGCATGGCTTTGCGGCGGCTCCTCGGTGGTCGAAGGTATGTCTGTTGCGGGTAAGAATGAAACCAATATAGAAAATAAATTTCTACCAGCAGTTTGTCGAAATTAGTCGTTATAAGTCACGTAGCCCTGTATTTACAGGGCTCTTTCTCCGATAAATTCACAGCTCAGTTAATACAACCACCAGCAATATAATAACTTATACTGTATCCGACCTATTCGCAAACTCGTTTTTGCCGACTTAACTAAGTTTATGAAAGAAATTCGAGTTTATTACACAGAAAACTGGATTTTTATAGCTTTATCACCTATCTATTAGTAACACAAATCAGAATTCTTAAATACCTAAGCGAAAGGTCATCGAATGAGCCAAGAAAATAATGCAGCGGATACCTTTATTTCGGTCGCCCACGTCGCCTCTGAGCTATTCAAAGCACAGTCGATTGCAGAAGAGCTATCTATAACTTCAAAAAACGCACGGGCTTTGGCTGTTAGAGCTGGGTCGACAGCAGCGGGTTTTAACGAAATAACTCGATTCATTGAGGGTTTATCTAAATTAACCATCGAAGCAGCACGCAGTGTCAATGTCATTGCCATATCGCAGACCAAAATAGCCGCCAGCCTTTTTCGAACAGGCGGTTTTTTATACCGACTCAATAAAGTTGACTACAAATCGAAAGAATCCCAACAAAATGTAATAGCCAACATTTTTGATAAGGTTGACGGTCAACGTAAACGATTAGAAAGACAAATATCATCGAGCCTTAGAGAGCTAATTGAGCGCCTCGACGAGACAAAAATGGAGTTGAGGGCGACTCAAGTGGTTTCTGTTGTTTCTCGGGTAGAAGCTTCTAGAGCTAGTGAAGATTTTCAAGATTCGTTAAATTCGGTTGCCGACAAAGTTTCAAGTGCTGGAAACAGGATCAACTCGCACCTTGAAACCGCTCGTCGGCATTTAGCCCATTTACAATATTAGTTTTTACTATAGGTAGTTTTTATAATACTTATTTTCACACAACCAGTTTTGATCGTTAACACCAAAAATATTCAGTAAAACTTAGACTAATTAACTGAACTAAAACAAGAATGTTAAGTAAAGAAAAGGAATAATCATGAAGGCAATTTCTCTGTATCAAAAAGTAAATCACCAATGGCTTTGTTTTGGACGAGATCCTGATAGAGACGAAAAGATCATCGATACGAATCAGTATATGGTGATGAATAATGGTCAAAGTATCATTTTAGATCCCGGCGGTATCGAACTATTTTCACAAATGTTGACGTCAGTACTAAGGTACACGACCTTAGATGAAATTACCGCACTGTTTGCCTCTCATCAAGATCCCGATATTATTTCTTCATTAGGCTTGTGGGATCAATGTTTGCCAAAAGCAAAATTGTTTTCACCTTATATTTGGGAGTCATATCTCGCGCATTTTGGAATAAACAATATTCAATTTGAAGGAATTCCAGATGAAGGTTGCGACTTCCAGCTTGGCAATAGCTCTCTGCAATTTATTCCAGCGCACTATTTACACTCATCCGGTAACTTTAACGTTTATGATAAAGAGGCTAAAATCTTAATGAGCGGCGATATTGGTGCAGCACTAGACAAGGATGATGCGCCATTTTTTGTCGAAGACTTCAATGCCCACATCCCTAAAATGGAATTTTTTCACCGCCGTTGGATGCCTTCGAATAAAGCCAAAGACGACTGGATTACCAGTGTCAGAAAACTGGATATTGAGATTATGGCTCCACAACATGGCGGGTTATTCAAAGGTGAAATGGTAGAAGAATTTTTGAATTGGTTCGAAAGGCTTGATGTTGGGATTGCTCAGAACAAATAGCTTTCACTACAAAAGAAATTAATTCAGCATCGAAGCTGTCTGACATATTCAAACAAACAGATACCTGTGGCGACTGATACATTTAGACTCGAAACGCTGCCAGCCATAGGTATTTTAATCAATTCGTCGCAATTCTCTCGGGTGAGGCGCCTCATACCACTTCCTTCGGCTCCCATGATAAATGCGGTCTTTTTAGCAAATTTTGTTTGATAAACATGACTATCAGCTTCACCGGCTGTTCCGACAATCCAAACATATTCATCTTTTAGTTGTTTTAAAAAACGCGCCAGATTGGTCACTTTAACTAGCGGAACATTTTCAGCCGCTCCGCAAGCCACTTTTCTTACTGTAGCATTTAATGATGCAGAACGGTCTTTTGGTAAAACAATGGCATCAACTCCTGCCGCATCTGCAGTTCGAATACAAGCGCCAAGGTTGTGAGGATCGGTCACACCATCGAGGACAAGTAAGAATAAATCATCTTTGCTTTGAGCCAATTCCAAAAGTTGCGACTCGTTCATCAGCGCATCACAAATTTTCACTTCAGCGATAACACCTTGATGATTACCATGAATACGATCATCCATTTTTTTACGTTCAATATTTTGACATTTGATCCCTGCACGCTTTGCTAAACTTTCGATATTGGATAATGCTTTATCCTTACGATTATTGAGTAAAAAAAGTTGGATCACATTTTGTGGATTTCGTGACAAAATACTTTCAACCGCATGAATGCCAAATATTTTATCGGTATTACTCACAATCAAGAGCCCTTTCGTTTAGTCGCCTTACTTTTGGTCACTTTCCGTTTCTTTGAACTCCTCTCTGGTTTTGAGATAGCCTTACTTTTCACTTTAGATACGCTCGACTTCTTTGAACGACGACCAGTTTCATCTTTTTCTTCCGCTTTCGTTTGGCCATTCTTACTCTTGAGGGTTTTCATTTTTGCATTAGCGTAGAGTTTTTCCCGCTCACTGCCTTTTCTTTTCCCTCCCCTACTTGAAACTTTGCCACTGTCGATCAAACTAAAATCAATTCGTCTCAAATCAATATCGACATTGGCTACTTGAATTTCTAACGCATCACCAATCGAAAAACTTTGTCCTGTTCTTTCACCAATCATTCTTTGCTTTGAGTGATCATAATGAAAATAATCATTACCTAACTCTGTTACATGCACCAGACCTTCTACATAGACTTCGTTTAGCCTAACAAACAGCCCAAAATTGGTAATACTACTAACTTCTCCTGAATATTTCATTCCAATATGTGATTGCATATACTCACACTTTAGCCAATCCATCACATCGCGAGTTGCTAAATCGGCGTTTCGTTCGGTGATAGAGTTTGCCTGACCGATTGCTGAAAGCTTCTCAACGGTGTACAGTTTTTTAATTACCGATTTTTCATCATTCGATTGTAGTTTATTATCTGCAACTTGCGCTTTAATAACTCGATGGACAATCAGATCAGGATAACGCCTGATAGGCGAAGTAAAGTGAGTATAAGCATCAAATGCCAGTCCGAAATGCCCTTCATTGATTGGTGAATACTCCGCCTGACTCATTGATCGTAGCAACATAATCTGGATATTTTCCACATCAGGTCTATCTTGAATTTGTTCTAAAAATCTACGAAATACGTTTGGATCAGGTTCGCTTCCACCAGTAATAAATAATCCTAATTCCGCTAAGTAAGAACGAAAGACTTCTAGCTTTTTCTCTTTAGGTCCCTGATGAACACGAAATAATCCTGGCAATTTTTTCTTGATAAAAAATTGAGCGGCTGCAACATTGGCACAAATCATACACTCTTCAATCAACTTGTGAGCATCGTTGCGTATTACCGGTACTATTTTTTCAATTTTTTTATCGTCGTTAAATTGAATTTGGGTTTCAGTCGTTTCAAACTCTATCGCCCCACGTAATTTTTTACGCTTTAATCGTACTTTATAAAGTTTATGCAACTCTTTAATTGGCTCAATAAGATCTTTATATTCTTTGCGAAGTTCAGCATCACCTTCTAAAATCGCCCACACCTTGGTATAGGTCATCCTTGCTTTAGAGTGCATGACCGCCGGATAAAATTTACTTCGCCCTGGTTTGCCGTCGCGACCGATATTGATTTCGCAAACCATACATAATCGATCAACTTGGGGCTTAAGTGAACAAAGTCCATTAGATACTTGTTCAGGTAACATCGGCACAACCGAATTAGGAAAATAAACCGAGTTACCTCGTTTAATTGCTTCTAGATCCAAAGAACTCTCAGGTTTTACATAATGACTCACATCAGCGATTGCCACATAAAGTTTCCAACCGCCCAAGGCTTTGGGTTTGCAGTAAACCGCATCGTCAAAATCTCGCGCATCTTCGCCATCAATTGTTATCAAAGGCAAATGGCGAAGGTCGACTCGACCTTCAATTTCAGATTCTTGTACTTCCGTTGGTAACCCCTTTAATTGATCATAAATTTCATTATTCCAAGTATTTCTGATCCCATATTGAACAATAGCAATATCTATTTCCATTCCAGGGGCAAGATGATCACCCAACACTTCGACAACACGACCTACCGCTTGGGATTTAAACGTTGGTCTAGTTGTCAATTGAATAACGACCACCTGATCGTTTTTTACCTTAAGCGGATCATCAGGTGGGATCAAAATATCCTGACAAATTCGGGGATCTTCAGGGGTAACAAAGTTAAAACCGTTTTCGACATGATATCGTCCAACAATTTGTAGAGGATTTTCACCTTCAAGTATCTCAACTATACCTGCTTCTTTTTTACCGTCTCTCGATTGCCCTTTATCTCTAGCTAAAACTTTTTCACCAGGAAATACTCGACGCATTTCTCTAGCAGAAACAAACCAATCTTTTCCGCCCTGTTCGGGACTGAAAAAACCGAAACCATCTTTATGACCGATAATAGTCCCTTTTACTAAATCGAGTTTATTGATAACTCCGTAAGCACGTTTACGATCACAATGAATTTGTCCATCGCGGATCATAGCGCCCAGCCGTCGTTCCAAGCCAATTAATTCCTCACTATCAAACAGATTTAAGCCCTTTTGGACGGCTTTAAAATTGAGCGGTCTACCGGCATCTTCCAGAAAACTGATAATAAACTCCCGACTGGGAATAGGGTTGGCGTACTTATCGGATTCTCTTTGATAAAAGGGATCTTGGGATGGTTTGATTTTTTTTGACATAGATATTAATTGATTACTTGCTTAAGATGAATAAAACTGAAAAGTTCTTACAGAAAATAGAGGTTTATTTGGAAGGTCATATTTTAACCTATTTATAGGGGCTAAGGATATAAAAAGCTTAACTGTTTAATATTTGTGAATATACCCCTTGCAAAAGAAATCGAAAGTCCAGAAAATAAGCCTTTTATAATCAATATCGATATACACGGTGACTAGCGTGTCTAACTTAAGAATTTTAACACTTTGCTTAGCAATCAGTGTCGCGGTAGGTTGCTCAAAAGAAATTCCTGATCAGAATAAAGATCAATCAACCAACATTGCTCAATCCAAAACTAAGCCGCTGGAGGCAACTATGTCTGATCTTAAATCGAAAGACTCAATAAATCCGCCTATTGCGACAAAAGTTGATCATTTACTCAAGATCCACGGTCAAACTCGCAATGATCCTTATTATTGGCTAAGAGATGATACTCATGAAAATAAAGAAGTTTTAGACTACTTGAACGCAGAAAACTCTTATACCAGGCAAATGCTGGCTCATACCGCTGATCTCCAGAAAAAACTCTACCATGAAATGACAGAACGCCTCGAGCCAAATAAAGAGTCAGTTCCTGTATTTGATAAAGGCTACTGGTATTGGAGTAAATATGAGTCGGGAAAAGACTACAGTATTCATCTCCGTCAAAAAGGCGACCTAAATGCGCCAAAAGAAGAATTGCTCGACGAAAATAAGCGAGCTGCAGGACACGAATACTACAGCTTAGGCGATCTTGAACTAAGTACCGATCAGAATTTGCTCGCCATTTCTGAGGATATGGTCAGTCGCAGACAATATGATATTAGGATCAAAAATCTATCGACAGATAAATACTATCCAGAAGTCATTAAAAACACTTCTGGTTCCATTGTTTGGGCAAATGACAATAAAACTTTCTTCTATGTAAGAAAAAATCCGACGACACTTTTAGCTTATCAGGTCTATCGTCATGAATTACAAACCGATCCAAAACTTGACGTTTTAGTTTACGAGGAAAAAGACAATACTTTTTACACTAGCATTTATAAAACACGGTCTGAAAAATACATTGGCATCTCTGTAGGTTCAACCATGAACAGTGAAGTTCATTTTATACGCGCAGATGCTCCAGAATCAAAAGCTAAAATCTTCTTAGCGAGAGAAACAGACCACAAATATTCGGTCGATCATATTGGTCAATATTTTTATGCTATGACTGACTTAAATGCTTTGAACGAAAAACTAGTTAAAGTCAACGAAGATAAAATCGGTAATAAAGAACACTGGCAAGATGTCATCGCGCATAAAGAAGACACCTTATTACAGGAGTTTGAATTATTTAACGACTATATGGTTGTTAATGAAAGAACCAATGGTCTTGAAAAACTCCGTATACGCGATTACCAAGGTAAGCTATTACAAGAAATAGAATTTGAAGACGCCGCTTATACGACTTATATTGGCGCAAATCCTGATCCTAAAACGTCCACTATCCGTTATCACTATTCGAGTATGACCACTCCGAACTCGGTCTACGAATACAAAATAAGTGACAGCAATAGTAATTTGTTGAAACAGGACAAAGTGTTGGGAGAATTTCATCCTAAAGCTTACCAAAGTGAACGCATTATGATTGAAGCGAGAGACGGGAAAAAAGTCCCTGTTTCCATCGTTTATCGCAAAGACAAATTTAATAACGATAACAAAAATCCTGTGCTGCATTATGCTTATGGCTCATACGGCAATACTATCGATCCAGGGTTTAGTATTTCTCGACTAAGTTTATTAGATCGAGGATTCGTGTATGCTATTTCCCATATTCGCGGTAGCAAAATGCTTGGTCGACAGTGGTATGAAGATGGTAAGAAATTTACCAAAATGAATACTTTTAATGACTTTAATGATGCAACCAAGGCACTGGTTAAACAAGGTTACGCCGATCCGAAGAAAGTTTACGCTATGGGTGGAAGTGCTGGCGGTTTGTTAATGGGGGTCGTCATCAACATGGAACCGGAGCTTTACCATGGTGTTATTGCCACCGTTCCATTTGTTGATGTGGTCACTACCATGTTAGATGAGTCAATTCCACTCACTACTGGCGAGTATGATGAATGGGGGGATCCGAATGACAAGGCATATTATAATTATATGCTCTCTTATTCGCCTTATGATCAAGTGAAAAAACAAGACTACCCTAATATATTAGTCACTACCGGATTGCATGATTCTCAGGTTCAGTATTGGGAACCAGCTAAATGGGTGGCTAAATTGCGCGATATGAAAACCGATAATAATGTGTTGTTATTAGATACGGATATGGAAGTTGGGCACGGCGGAAAATCTGGGCGTTATAAAGCCTATTTAGATACGGCTAAAGAATATGCTTTTATTTTGGATTTGGCGGGGAGCAAGGAGTAATAAAACCGAATGTTTTTATAAGCAATCTAAATCTGTACTATTCCCTGTTCGTTTAGATTGCCACATTTCTTCACTATCACAATCAACTCTTGCCAACAATCGGCAAAAAACAAACAATAAATCTGACAATCGATTAAGATAAATTCCTGCCGATGGATTAACGTCTTCATCTCTAGCAAGTGTAACTAACCGTCTTTCTGCTCGGCGGCAAATAGTACGCGCGATATGACAAGTTGTAGTGGCTAAATTTCCTTTTGGTAACACAAATTCTTTAAGTGGCGGTAATTGCAGGTTAAACTCATCTAGCCACTGATCTAGTTGATCGATATGTTTATCTTTAATCAAAGTTAATTCAGGCATCGATAACTCACCGCCTAAATCAAATAATCGATGTTGGATTTCGCTTAATGTTAGATTGATTTCGTCTGGAATTCCCTGTGATAGCGTCATTCCTATTGCTGAATTTAATTCATCAACCGTACCAATGGCTTCAATACGGTCACTATCTTTTGGCATACGGATATTGCCGGAGATTCCTGTCGTACCGTCGTCGCCAGTTTTGGTGGCGAGTTTTGAGAGTCGGTTTCCCATGGTTTATGCTCTTGGTGATTCTTTGATTTAGGACTGTATTATATCGGAGAGTGGTGTGGGAGATCAGGGGAATATGGTAAAAACATTATAAATTGTTGAATCTAGAATATAACAAACGAGAATTTCGAAACTTTAAGAGCATTTCGTAGCGCTTCGCTTGCCTACGACCTTCTTTTGTAAACGACCACAAAAGAAGGCAAAAAGGTCGTAGCGTTCGCACTAGGCAGCGCGATTAGGATTATTATTTACACGAACCTTGGTCTATTGCGCCCACCTTCCTGATATAGGTTTAGATCTTAAAAGGCTAAAAGCAGCTCAGGTTGCAGCCGCAAAAAAGGCGTCTCAACAAAAGTTTCAGCTCAATCGCGGTGCCTAGTGCCAACGTAAAAGGGCTTTTTTGCCTTCTTTTTTAGCTCTTGAAAAAAGAAGGTCGTAGGCAAGCGAAGCGCTACGAAACGCTCTTAATAATTACAAATCAAATCGGAGACCCTGGCGGCATTTTAGGCAATTGAATCAACTCCTCTTTTTTCAAACTCTTAATTTCAACATTCTCCAACCGTTTCAATTGATAAGCATAAAAACCAAAATATTTAGATGACCCTTTAACTCGTTTAAATTTATTCCGCAAATATTTTTTCTCGCGTAATAACGCGGCATAAATTTCAGTTTTGACTTGAGTTGAAACAGTCGCGTCATGAAGTAAATTAATATAGTTTGAATAAAGTAAATCAACACTCGATTGATGGATTAACAGCAATTCGTTATCAAAGGTTTTATCAACAACTTGTTTGTGCAATTTCAACGCTAGCTCCGAAAGACTAAGTTGATTAAAGTCTTCAGAGTTTTGTTGCTGTAATCGCGTTAAACGATGTGGTTCAAGTATAATAGATAAACTGTGTTGTACCGAAGCAGAGGATAAAGCAACTGGATCAAAAATTGTTCCGGCATTTCCTTTTAAACTCTCTCGACTTAATTGATAACCATAAGCTTTTGGAAATAATCGTTGCCGTAGCTCTTTGCCAATCGATAAAAACTCTGGTGCAAAAGTCTTTAACAAAATATCAAAGGCACTCCTTTGCAGCTTTGAGTCAGCGGGAACCGCCAATTTATCGGTAGATGAATTCTTTATTGAATAGTCGTAACTGACACCACCGATCCACTTACCTGCAGCAGTCGCTTGATAACGATGAAAATAATAAACAGGCATTAGTATTTCTTGTAAGTCGGAATAAGGACGATCGGAATGCAAACTCGCTTCACCAAATTTTTCCATTGCCAGTTTGCGTAATTTGATCACTCGTTCTAATTCATCAATGGCGTTTTCACCATTATCCCATAAACTAGCTTGAGGATGCGAGTCACTGATTTTTCGAGAATCAGGATCAGAAATAAACAACCTATTTTCTCGCTGATTGTTTCTCAGAATCTTTGCTAATTGAGATGCTTCTTCTTGTTCATTAAACGATTGATAACCATAAGCAATAGCCGCTTTATCCCATACCCCGATGTTTTCAGCATAGGAATTATCAGAAATGACCTGATCATTTTTGATTTCAAACAGCGGATGCGGATAATCCATTACTGAAGCACGTCCGTAAGTGCTCGCTGCAAAATTATGAGCAAGACCCAAAGTGTGCCCTACTTCGTGTGCAGATAACTGACGGATTCTCGCCAGAGCTAAATCCATGAGTTCCTGATCAGAATCACTAGTTCCAAATTTAGACAACATACCTTGGGCGATTAAATAATCTTGGCGCACTCGTAATGAACCCAAAGTGACATGACCTTTTATGATCTCACCATTACGCGGGTCAGTTACACCGTATCCATAAGACCAACCGCGAGTAGCGCGATGAACCCACTGGATCACGTTGAATCTCACATCCATGGGATCGGCATCATCCGGTAAAATTTTCACTTGAAAGGCATCAATATAACCAATCGATTCAAACGCTTGATTCCACCAAGATGCGCCTGTAATAAGCGCAGTTTTAACTGGCTCTGGCGCACCGGGATCAAGATAATAAATAATGGGCTGAATTGCTTCACTTTTTTCAGCTAGCGGATCTTTTTTCTCTAATCGATGACGCGCAATAAATCGTTGAGTAATCGGTTGATTGATTGGTTGCGCATAATCTTGATATTGAAATGACCAAAAACCACTTTGCGGATGAAACTTTCTCGGTTTATAACCATCTTTTGGTAATCGAATAAAACTATGATGCATTCGTAAGGAAACAATGTTCGGATTGATTGCCGCTTGCTGAACATAGTTGCCAGGTTTATCGCTGGTGAATGTAACACTCGATTCAATTTCAGTATTATCGGGAAAACTTTTTGTTCGTGGAAGATAGATCGCCGAGCGGGATTTATCCAATTTGAAATTCCCTTGTTTACGTTGTTCTAATTTTCTTGTGACACCGTGACTGTCTTGTAGAATAAAATCACTTGCATCGACTAATACCCATTGTTTGTTTGACTCTACAACTGGAAATGACCAAAGGATTGATGATGCAAAAGCTTGTTCTACTGATTGAGACTCTTTTTTGTTGTCAGAAACAGCCCTGTATTTTGTATTTTTTTGAATTAATAGAAGCCTGTTGCCCACCTTTTGAAACTCGACTAATCGGACATCACTGAGTTGTCCTCGATCCAAACCGATATCGTTTGAGCCTAGACCTTGAGGCAGGCTCGTTTGGTAGATAAATTCACTGTTTAAATTGTCTATTTTTAAGTAGAGTTTTCCTTTGTCTTCATCGAATAGGTGGCTTACAAAGCCTTTGTTTAATTTGTATTTGGTTGTTAAGGATTTTAAAGTTGTGTTTTCCGCCGCAGTAGCAGTAAAGGTAATTAATAGAAATATAATTAATAATGTTTTTTTCATTATGTTTGACCCTGTTATATCTTGTTTAATTTTTAGGAGCATTTCGTAGCGCTTCGCTTGCCTACGAGTTACTTTTTTCAAGAGCTAAAAAAGTAACCAAAAAAGCCCTCTTACGTTGGCACTGGGCACCGCGATTGTGCTGATACTTTAGTTGAAACACCTTTTTTGCGCCTACAACCTGAGCTGCATTTAGTTTTTTAAGATCTCAAACCATATTGTTATGGTAGGCGCAATAGACCAAGGTTCACATAAATAATTGCCTTAATCGCGCTGCCCAGTGCCAACGTCACGACCTTTTTGCCTTCTTTTGTGGTCGTTCACAAAAGAAGGTCGTAGGCAAGCGAAGCGCTACGAAACGCTCCTAAAAAAGCTAACAATCACTTCTTAACTTTATCTTTTGCACCCTCACCCTCACCCTCACCATCTTCCTCCTTCTTAGCAACAGCTCTAATAACATCCCCAAAATAAATCGCATTAACAAAAACCCGACTAGTCCCTAACCAAAAACCTCTAAAATTCATATCATCAGTAAACGCAATCAATTTTCCTTTACCTAATCCTTGCACTAAAATACTAGTCGCTTCTGCAATATGAGATTGATTCGCTTTAGACATATAACCGGCAAGCAACGGCTTTTTATTAAATCGAGCAAACGAAACAAATGATTCTTTCGGCTCAGAAAAACTAAATTGTCCGCGTTTAAAAATTGCTAAATTTTCATCAGACAATCCATAACCAAGCGGATGACTTAAATCAATTTTGGTACTAGCGATCGCGCCACCGATAAAATGTTCAGATCGCGTATCATCCATTTCTGAGTAATTCAAAGTCGTATCCGGCAATGGCTCTAGATCGGAACCTTTACTGGAAATCCAACCTTGCTTAGCAACCCACTCAGATGCCCCAGATTGAGTGATTAATATACCACCGTTTTTAATCCATAATTCTAATTTGTTTTTCTGTTTTTCTGAGAATTCGTATTTCCCATCGACTAGAATTAAATGCGTATACTCAGTCAAATCCACTTTAAAAACATCCTTCGCTTTCATCATGGTTACATTTTGCTCAAGTCGTTGATCCATTAAATGCCAGACTTCGCCTGCTTGATAAACATTGACCTCATCACCGATCATCATTAACGGCTTTACTGGCTTTAATAGTGGCATACTCGGACTACCAAGATCAGGACCAGAGATTGCTAATCCAGAACGAATGCTAATCGCGTTGAGTTCCAGTGATATAATTTTTTCCTGAAGTATTCTGGTTAATTCGTCTAAAGAATATTTTTGTGCTCTAACCGGAACAATAATGTCGCCCTTCTTTAAGAGTTGATAGCCATTATCCGTCGACACTTTAACATCCTTACCGACCAACCTGACTGAGATCTCATTATTGTGAAGATAACTCAATAAGTTGGCGCTAGAAAAATTCTGCCAACTAAAGGCTAACGCAACCGTTTGCTTGTCAATATTTTCGAAAACCATCGTCGATTTTTGAGTTTTATCTGCGACTAACTTATTAGTAAAATCAGAACGACTAACCATCTTATAATCAATATCAAACGCCAAAGGCATGTTCCAACTGGAAACATCATAAAACGTGTTATCGTTAAACTCTTCTCGCTTTTCAAAAATCGAATTAATCAACAAAGATTGAGTTTGTCGTTGCGGAATAATATAAGAATTTTCTGGTTTGAATGATTGCCCATCAATTTCTATTTCTATAGCAAGTGGTTTGAACTTTATCTCATGTCCTTTAAGAATTTTATTAAACTCTTTTAACCGATATGCATCGATCGATGAATAAACAACCGCTCGGATTTTACTTGATTTGGCATTAAGTGTCGCTTTTTGATAAAAATTACGTTGGTAATGCAATAATACCTTTTTATTTTCATGTACCGCTTTTATGGTTGAAAAAGAAGTAGTTAAATGATTTTTAATCGCAAACGGAAAACTGACATCGCCATTAATTGATTCCTGTAAATGTCCTCTCGAACTCGCTTGTTCAAATAAAATCCCTATTGCTCCATGAATATCAGGATAAGTCGAACCTTTACCATAATAAAAATCATCAAAACTTTCTTTACTAAAATATAAACTACCGATTTCATCGAGCGCTGCTGCGTGGTATTCAGCAATTTTGGCAGTGAGCTTAAAATTTTCATCTGGTGTGAGAGGGTTTTGTCGAGACTCGACACCTGGCTGAAAAAAATAGGTACTATTGGTTCCCATTTCATGAAAATCGGTTAGTACATTAGGCTTCCATTGATGGAACATTTTCACTCGCCCTTGAGATTCTGGGTGTTGCAACAATAGCCAATCTCGATTGAGATCAAACCAGTAATGGTTGGTTCGACCATTCGGCCATGACTCATTATGTTCTTGATCATTCGGATCGCTGTTAGGTTGTTTGCTTTTATACATATTTGCCCAATGTGCAAATCTGGCAAGTCCATCTGGATTTAACATTGGATCAATGATAAGAATTTGATTCTCTAGTTGCGCCAAAGTCTGTTCATCGTTGGCTGCGGCAAGATGGTAGGCAAACAAAAGCGATGCATTACTACCACTGGCTTCATTACCATGTACGCTATAACCCATCCAAGTAATCGCAGGTCTGTCGGTTTGCTTTTCCATCTTAAGGTGTTGTTTGCGGATCGTTTCTAAATTATTAATATTTTCTGCAGATGAGATATAAGCAAGTATCAGCGGTCTTTGTTCGTGAGAATAAGCATAGGTATGTAATTTAACCCTCGGCGATTTTTCGGCTAACTCTCTAAAATAACGCTCGATTTGCTCTGGACGGACATGCCATTCGCCCACTTGATAACCTAAAACACTTTCTGGTGTTGGCACTTTTGGGTCATAATCGTTAGACTTTGGTAGGTAATACGTTAGATCAACACTCGAATTGGTATGCGCGGTATTCATCAATTTTGCATGGCTACCAATCGGTAACATACCTATAAATAAAACGATAAAAATCGTCGAAATTTTGCTCATATAAAATTACCTAATCAACCGACACGTTGCGAATTAGGCTCAGGATAGGAAAATATGCTCGTCAAATCAATGAATTTTAATTGGAATAGTGCTTTTCAATGGATTCTTTTTTTCTATTTATCAGTTGGATTTTATCCCAACTCACTTAGAGCAGAGGACTTACGTATTGCGGTTGCCAGTAATTTTCTTAAAGCCTCACAAGATTTAGCTCAGCAATTTGAGTTGCAAAGTCAACATAAAATCCAAATAAGCAGTGGCTCTAGTGGCAAACTTTTCTTACAAATTAGTAAAGGAGCACCGTTTGATTTATTCCTGTCGGCAGACACACAAAAGCCCCAGGAACTAGTAAAAAAAGACCTCGCGCAAGCAGATTCGTTACAGACCTACGCGTTGGGTAAGCTCGTTTTATGGTTAAGAGCATGTCATACGCCGCTCGATCTGTCTCAATTGCTCAACAACAAAGTCAAAAAAATAGCTATGGCCAATCCAAAACTAGCTCCTTATGGTTTCGCGAGTAAACAGCTATTGATCAATAACCAGTTGTGGCACCGGCTGGAATCAAAATTAGTCTTTCCCGAAAATATTTCTCAAGTATCACAATTGGTCAAAATCGGTGTAGTTGACGCCGCATTTATCGCCGCATCCCACAAAAGCCAACTAAATACTGATGGACAAAATTGTGTTATCGATATCCCAACCACTGATTACCCCGCGATTGAGCAACAATTGGTCATCATTTCGGGTAGTCCGCATAAATCAGTTGCCAATGAGTTTATTGATTTCATGTTATCAAATACGGGACAAGACCTTATAAAAAACATGGAATACTTGTTACCAGACTCTGGTAAAATATCGCCATTAGAATAGCTTACCCTTTTGGAACGATACGTGACCGATACAACCACATCAGAAACAATCTTAATTGAAATTACTCAAGGTGCTCAAGAGCATTTTGCCGGACTTCTATCTTCTCAAAGTGAAGGCACCGGTATTCGTGTATTCGTGGTAAATCCTGGAACACCTCATGCTGAATGTGGCGTTTCTTACTGTCCGCCTGATGCCGTTGAAAAAAATGACTTAAAGATCGAATTAGCCGTGTTTAATGCTTATATCGACGAAGAAAGTATCCCTTATCTGGAAGAAGCCAAAATTGATTACCAAACGGATGATATGGGCGGTCAATTAACTCTAAAAGCTCCCAATGCTAAAGCACGCAAAGTTGATGACGATGCCCCAGCCATTGACCGTATTCGTTATTTGTTAGAATCCGAAATCAATCCACAACTCGCTAATCATGGTGGTCAAGTGTCACTGGCTGAGTTCACTAAAGAAGGTATTGTTGTTCTCCAATTCGGTGGAGGCTGCCAAGGATGTGGTATGGTAGATACTACTTTAAGCGAAGGAATTGAGAAAACATTAATGGAGAAAATCCCCGAAGTAAAAGGTGTAAAAGATGTTACCGAGCATGAGCAGGGTGATAATCCTTATTATTAAGCACTGAAGCAAGGCAATCAAGTTAGGTCATAAGATCAGGCAACAAGATTAACCATCAGTGACAAACATGGATCGTTTTTAAACATTGCTTCGAATGACAAATCACGAGTAAGATATTGCTAACCATTCAACCTTGTAACAAATAACAGTTAATGTCAGACTATTCAGCGATCATTGTCACTTTAAAACTCGCTTTAACCACCAGCGTCATTTTAATGCTGCTCGGACTACCTTTCGCCTGGTGGCTAGCAAGACCTTCTCATAACTCGATTAAAAACAAAATCCGTCCATTAATTGAAGCGATTGTTGCGCTTCCGTTAGTGCTCCCACCAACAGTGCTTGGTTTCTATTTATTGATTGCGTTTTCACCAGACAGCTGGCTGGGTGTGAGTTGGTTGAGATTAACCGGCTCAACTTTGGCTTTTAGTTTTTCGGGTTTGGTCATTGGTTCACTTATCTACTCACTACCTTTTGTTATTCAACCTTTACAAGCAACCTTTGCAGCAATTCCGCAGGCGACCATCGAAGTAAGTGCATCACTCGGCGCAACAAAATTTCAGCAATTCAAGCAAATCATTCTTCCTTTGAGTAAACCAGGTTTAATAAGCGCTTTTAGTTTGGGTTTTGCGCATACACTAGGAGAATTTGGCGTGGTGTTGATGATTGGCGGCAATATTCAAGATGAAACTCGTGTTGTTTCCATCGCTATTTACGATCATGTTGAAACATTACAATTCGGTGAAGCTCATCAATTATCAATTATATTAATCGCTTTTTCTTTAGCGTTACTCACGTTACTTTATCGCAATAAAAATAACCGAGTAGGTTTTCACTAATGTTGCGGATAAGATCTGAAAGCCAGTTCAATGATTTTAATTTGAATATCGACCAGCAGCTACCGACCGATCAAGTTATCGGATTGTTTGGTGCGTCAGGATGTGGGAAATCTCGCTTTATAAGACAGCTTATTGGCTTTGATAGACATTATCAAACAAAGTGTCACATCACATTTAACGATCAAATTTGGCAAGACACGCAATCAAATATTTTTGTCGCGACACAACAAAGAGGGATCGGTTACTTACCTCAAACCATTGATTTATTTCCTCACCTAAGCACTTATAAAAATATTACCTTTGGTTGTGATAATACCAATCGTTCTATCGATAAAAACTGGCTGAATAAGGTTATTACCCAATTAGATATTGCAGATTTGTTAGAAAAGATACCAGGTCAACTATCTGGAGGACAGCAGCAGCGTGTCGCACTCGCACGCTCTATTTGTGCCGCTAAAAACATTCTAATTCTTGATGAACCTTTGTCGGCGATTGGTGAAGCTCATAAACCTCAAGTGATGCAACTGCTAAGACACTTTCAGAAAGAAAAAAACATTCCTATTATCTATTCATCCCATAATCGAGTTGAGCATGCATTTTTAACGGACTATCTTCTCAGCTTTAGTTTTGGCGGTATCGAACAGTCAGGAAACTACGAAGAGATTTCTACAGATATCAGTGGTAATTTCTCTCAAATGAGCGATGCCATTAACCATATTCAGGCTGAAGTTGTCGAGTTTGAAACAGAAAATCATGTTAACCGTTTAAAAACAGCTCAACATCAATTATGGGCTGGGTATCAACCAATAAAAATTGGAAGCTTAGTTAATTTAGAAGTGCGAGCACAAGATATTTCGATTTTTTTAAGCGAGGCAGATAAAAGCAGCATTTTGAATAATCTAAAAGTTGAAATTATCGATTTTGAAGAAGTATCTCGCCATCAATATATTATAAAACTTTCTTTCGAAGGTTCTTTTTTGATCGCATTTATTACCAAAAAATCTTTTGCTACATTAGATCTTAAAAAAAACCAGCGAATCTTCGCAAAATTCAAATCGGTTAGTGTATTACCCATTTCGTTTCAGCTAAATGAGGCGACTCATGCAGTTAAAAGCAAGGATTAAAAATCATCTTAAAGAGATGGCAAATTCGCCAAAGACTCAAATAAAAAGATTAGCCATCGGAACAGCTATTTCAATTTTAGCAATGCTAATGATTTTTTTTACGAGCTACTTAGAATATCAGTGGTTATTTTATCTGTTCGCCATAATATCTTCTTTGGGAATAATTTATGCTATCCCCGGCTATATTGGTGTGTGGGTATGGCGAATGAAGGATGTTATTTTTCGGGACGATGATACTCGCTCATGAGATTAACGGTAATAATTCAAACTCAGTCTGGCAGTTTTTAATACTCGTTTCGATCTCATCGTACGTTGAGCAATAATTTTGAAAGACTGCAGAGTTCGATAAGCGGTCAAAATCAAGTTTCAAAAATTAAAATATAATCCAAAACGATTAGTTGTGGTTATGCTAATGGTTTATTTCTATACTTTTCATGAATGACTAAAACCGCAGTTAATACTGAAGCCCACACAAATATCAACAAGAACGGTCTATAGGTCCATTTATAGGAAAATTCGTGACTCTCAGGATATTGCGCCGGATACACAAATATGTATGCCGATACGATACCAATGATGTAAACAAAAGTAATATTATAAATTTTGAATTTTGGAGCAATAATTTTTGTGCATACAAGACCTATTGTAGGAAATACAATCGCATAAATATAATATACCCATATACCAGTGAGCCTTGTTATTTCTAGGGATACAATTTCACCTAAAACCAAATAAAGTGGTAATAAAAGTATTACGCCTATTTGTCGTATTATATTCATTTGGATTCCTGACGCACTAACGCAAAGCTAATAAACTCGCGAGCCCAATACCAGACAGGCTGCTTATAGCTATTCTCCCACAAATTAAATCAACAATCTCCTACTAATATTTCAGGCTTTACGGTTAGCTTTTTGCTGTTTGTCAGTGCAAAATGCGCTCTTGTACAAATTCAAGGATGAATATATGACGATTGCTAGAAAGAATATTGTCGACAACCAAACACCCGGTTTTTATCATTGCACTAACCACTGTGTAACCTAACACCAGACACCCAACTTATAGCCATTCTCTCACATATCGAATCAATAATCTCGCACGAAACATTACGTTTTTGCGATTGGTAATCAAATTTAATCTGTTACAAAATACGCTCTTAACTCAATTCAAGGATGAATAAAATGACCATTGCTCGAAAAGATATTGTCGATAACCAAACCGCAGGTTTTTATCACTGCACCAACCGCTGTGTTCGCCGGACTTTTCTTTGTGGAAAGGATGAGTTAACGGGCAACAACTATTCACACCGAAAAGATTGGCTAGAAAAGCGAATGTTTGAGTTGTGTGACCTATTTTCAGTTGATATTTATGCCTACGCGGTAATGGACAATCATTATCACATGGTTTTATATCTCGACCCACTCGCACCACAAAATTGGAGCAAAGAAGAAGTCGCAGAGCGATGGCTATGTGCCTATTCTGGAACATTAGTTGAGCCAAAATATGCCAAACAGCGGGAGCTGAAGAAACAGGCTATCATTACTGATAAAGATAGAATCGCTCTTTATCGTGAAAGACTCGGCAGTTTATCTTGGTTTATGAGTCGATTAAACGAGCCTCTCGCTAAGCAAAGTAACAAGGAAGAAAACTGCACGGGGAGTTTCTGGGAGGGGCGTTATTCTGCTCAAGCCTTATTAGATGAGGCTGCGGTATTTTCTTGTATGGTCTATGTGGATTTAAATCCAGTGAGGGCTAAAATCACTGAAAAACTCGAAGGATCTAATCATACTTCCATCAAAAAACGACTTGATGAAATTAAACAAATCGAGCCCGTTGATGTTCAAGCAAAGCTCGACTCTGCAATATCCGCCATTTCCAACCAAATTAACAGTAAAAAATTATCGATGTCGTTAAAAAGCTATATTGAACTCGTCGAATGGACAGGGCAAAACATTATTCACCCCAATAAAGCATCAATGCCACGCAATATTTCTTCTTGTCTAAAACAACTCAATCTGCAACAAAACCACTGGTTAAAACAACTCGAACATTTTGAGAAGCATTATTGCCATGTGATTGGTTCGATTGAACTGATCAAAGAAAAAGCCAAGCAATTAAAATTAAGATGTATGAAAGGGATGTCGGCGGCCAAATTACTTTATGAAAAATAACGGCTAAATATTTTTTGGGTTTATTCCATTTAACAATGTAAGATTCTGACGACGGAAGAATATCAGTCGTTTTGAATTGGTGTTTTTTCAAAAAACTATGACCTTCCTAATACCAAATTAAAAAATCATTTCAACGCTCAAATATTTTTTATGAGATAGATGATTATTCAGTTGTTTAGAAAGTAGCCTGTCCGTTATTCGTTGTACTGATCTGACTATAGCTTCAAATCTTCAGGGCGCATAAAGTTAACACCTGTAATACCTAAATTAACCATTTTATTTTTAATCTCATCACTGACAATTATTAATGGCAGGAATTCTGCAACTCTACAAATCGAAATTCCATGTTCAATTAGTGCCCTTTCATTAAACACTAACCTATCAATAAACTTTATATTTCCGTTTTTACGAAGAACTAACTTTGAATCATCGAAATTAACGCAATGTATAGCTTGGTTTATATTTATTATTTTGTAGTCCGTATACTCGGTGTCATTTCTTTGATCCATTATATTAGTTTCAATAAAAGTAATATCCTTCTCATTGAGAGACGTTAAACAAGACAGACCTTTAGCATTCAAAAATGGCGCTCTTACGCCATATGCAAGGAGGTTATCTGTAATATTTCCTTCAATATTTTTTTCTATTTGAAATTCTATTTTTGGAATTTTTTCGGCTAATGGTTTTGCAATACTGAAATCTAGAGATAATGATTTCATAATATTAGGGGTACCATGCAAAATCAAACTGTTTTCAGTTGACGGCGAAAGCCTTAAAAGCCAATACATTATAATTTACCCTTAATTTTATTATTTTCTACTTTTTACCTGTGATCACCCATTAGAAATTAAAGTAGCACTTTAAATTTCAAGCTCTCAAATCTCAATCTTTAAACCTCAAATTCAATTCTCGGTTTTGCCTCTTTGGTCTTATCGATCTGCGGTTGACAGAGTAACAAACGAGAAGAATCGATTGCGCCTTTCTCCACAACCCATGCCTTAAACGCCTGCCCTCTTTGATAGCTAATTTGTTTGAGCTGCTCAAGTAATTTACCATCCTCAAGATCATTAACCTGACCAGTTAGTTCCGTGGGTACCGCAATAGCACAGATTTTTACTTGAGTATCGGGTTTGTCCTTCAGTAATTTGATAAATTGATCAACAAAGGCTAACTGCTCCGGTTGAATATCTACAATGGTTGGTGAGTAATTCAAATTTTCAAAACTCACTTTAAGCATATACTCACCAGCAATACGAACAACAGAGATCACATTCGCGTAGGGCACAAAGGTATTAATCAAATAAGATTCCGCAGCTGACATGATCGCCTTTTTAGTAATTAAACCAATAAAACCTGAAATTCCAAATTCTGGATTGCTAACATCGCCGTTAAGGGGAACATCTAATGTTAGGTTGCCTTTGTCATCTTTTAGCATGTTTAACGCTGAGTTAAGCGGCATGGAACTTTGTCCCTTTAAGGTATTAACCTCACCACTCTCGGCAGTCGATATTTCAAGACCACGTACAGCTATGTGGGATTCACCTTTGATCATATCCTCCACTATTTTGAGTTTTATATCAGTATCGAATTGGCCACTCAGTAAATCGAATCCGAGCGTTGCTTTTAAATATGGTGACACTTCAGGTAATGAAAACTCCTTTACTGTCGAAACCACATCGAGGTTGATTTTTTCTGTAAAGGGTTGAATTGAACCAATAATTTTTGCGCTGGCATATTCATCGATTTTAACTTCAAGCTTTATGTTACTCACATTGTCAGGTTTACGATTGTCTATATTTTCAACAGACAGTGTATTTATCTGTATTTTCTGAAGAAATTCGGGGCTAATACTTTTATCTTTAAAAGTAAGCTGGCTATCACCCGAAAATATCAATTTGTCGAGACTAAATGTCAATGCTTGGGGCTGTTCTTGTGACTGTTTGTGTGGCTCTTTTTGATTATTTTCGACGGCTACAACTGGCTTGTTTTGAGTTTTTAGATCAGGCAACACTAAATTAGCTAATTGTTTGTTTTTATCTAATATCACATTGCCAATGAAGCGTTGGATTTCAATTACCGACAGTGACAAATGCTGATCTGCCAATGCAAAATCTTTAACCATCAGTTGATGTATTTCAGCGAAAGCTGGCTCACTACTTATCTCGGTTTTTTGTTGTGTTTTAACCAATTTTCTAAAAGCAATAATGTTGTCGATCGACAATTCCTCAAACTCGATATTTGGGGTTAGTTGTTTGTCTAAAGAAATTTTGCTACTGGCTAAATTAAGCTGCGCAATACTTAATAATAGATCTCCACTCTCATTATCGGTAACGTCTGTTTGTTGACTGTTAAAGCTGTAACCGGCACTAATTTGTGGAGAGTTTCCCGGAGATATTGCAACCACTACGTCACTTAACTGATTACTCAAACTTTGGTTGGCTATTTCAAGTCCGAGAGCAGAAACATTAAAATCAGTAATTGAAAGCTTAGCGCTAGGCATTAATACTTTAACTTCTGATCCTTTAAAGCGAAGCGACTGTTGAAAGGACAAATCGAGTTGACCGGATATTTGATTGACCATAGGTTTCAACCAATAGGATTCTTTTGCTAGTTGTAACCGCTGAAGATCAACAGTCAGGTCAATCTCTCCGCCAACTACTTCATTCTTTAAACGTCCATTAATTTTTAAAGGTGCACCATCGATCAACGCATTCAAGTCTAATGTCATTTTCTGAGCAATTTGACTTAAGTTCAATCGAGCTAAATTCAAGTGATTAATCACTATTTCATGATGGTTCTTTAGATTATCAATTGAAAATATGACTTGATTAAAATCGATCTTGTCGGCACTTAAACTCCAACCTTTGTCGGTCTTGCTAGCGCTCTTGTCATCAGGAGCTAGTTCGGAAATTTCAGGTCCTATTTTTTGCGACGATTCGGCTTCATTAGGAAGCTTAAATCCAGCAAATACTATGTCAGATTCTGAACGCTGTACTTTTACCAATAGATCGACAAATTCAACTCTTTCAAAAGCGATCTCATTAGCAAACAGGGCAAAAGCGTTGATGTCAATTGCAGCAGACAACATACTCGCTAAAACCTGCTCAGAGCCGTTAGCAGTTAGCTCCACTTTGTCTAGCGAAAGTTTTAGTATAAAAGGATTAAAACGAATCGTTGCATCGTCATTTAATTTCAACTGAAAAGGCTTTAATTGCTTATTGATCTGCCAGTTCGCCACCGTTGGGCTGAATGCCCAAACAGCCAGATATATTCCTAATATAATCAGCCCAAGCCAAATTGTCATCCGTTTGAAGAAAGTTAATAGAACTAAGCGCCGAGACTTGGCACTTCCGCTTCCCGATTTTTTTGAAGATGAAGAGTTTGAAGAATTTATGATGTTCATGTAGAGTTGCTTTCCACTTAACTTAATATAGAACTGATCGCAATTAGACATAGTCTAACCAATTGCGCTGTCTGTAGTAAAGATAAAGCCTTGTCCAATATAAAATGAATCTTGTTCTTTTTCATTTATCCATCATGCACGAATTTGACTAGATTCCGACTCATTTCAGGTTTCAATTTGGACAAGGCTAGCTATACTTTTCTCAAAGCCTTTGGTATATTCCTGCAGGATCGATCCTTTCCAATTGTCGCCCAACCCTTCGAGGTCGTAATGACGCAACTCCCTTCTAAAGATTTCTTCACCTTTCTGAGTGAAGATGTAATTGCCTTTTCGAACTCAAAATATAGAGAGTCCTTTAAAAGCGCTGATTGGACAAAAGTTGCCCAAGATATACGAACGCAAGTACAGGACTATTGGTCGACTTTTGAATCGAGCGAGCCCGTTGGTGTGTTAGATATCTGCTGGGACGACTCTTGCACAGCGTATTGTATCGAATTCGATATTGAAACAACCAATGATCTCAAGATCGCCTTCAAAGAGGGTTGTATCGACAACACGCCGGTAATCGATTTTTCGACCTTTATTCGTGAGACCATGAACGAAGAGCCAGAAGACATCAGGACAAACATGGGCGACGACTATGAGACATTCCAAAACATTCTTAGCCAGTTGAGCATCGAAGTCATTTTCAGCACTCTTGACAATACAGCTTTCAAAAGCATCCCAAAGTTAGACCCGCACTATATTCAATTCGCTTCCAACCATGACGCTGAACGTGACTCAATCTATGATAGCAGCGTTGGTGCAACATGGTCGATGTTGCAGCAACCTAATATTCCTGACACAAAAGACATGCCTCCTAGTGCTAGATTCCTTGATTTTTCTGGACGCTCACTGCGTATCCTACCCGACGATATTGGCAAAGTGAGCGGGTTATATGATTTGAATTTAGCTTATAATCGCATCCATTCATTACCACATTCTTTAGCAAGCCTAGCTCTTAACGATATCTCACTCATCGGCAACCAGCTCCAGACTCTTCCTACGAATTTATGCGCTATCACTTCGCTAACCAGCCTCAACCTTTCTAACAATTTCTTGGATGAGTGGCCAAGCGCTTTACGCGCACTTGAGCGACTAAAACACCTCTCCGCTAGCCGCAATCGATTTCACGAAGTCGATCTTGATGGATTCAATCAACTGACGCACCTCAACCTTTCCGAAAACCCCTTCACTGAGTTTCCTAGACTCTCTCTGCACCCTCGACTTGAACATATCATGATTCGTGAAGGAGCATTTACGAAATTACCAGATGATCTGTCTGCACTTGGCACCCTCAACTATTTGAGCCTAAGTGACGGTCTACTCGAAGACCTTGGAGACATCGGTGCACTAGGAGCGCTAACAACGCTACAAATAAGCGGATGCAAACTCAAAACCTTGCCGGAATCCATTGGCAAACTTTCAAACCTTATAGACCTTAGTATTAAAGAAAACGCACTCTCGCACCTACCCAAAACCTTGGGCTATTTGATTAGTCTCAAATACCTCCGCTCGGGTAACAATCAGCTCAAAGAAATACCGACAACGGTGGGTGAACTGCCAGTCATCGAAGACATCGATCTGAATAATAACCTGCTTACGAATTTACCTCAGGATTTCGCTAAACTCCGCACTCTTGAGGAAATTAGACTCGATGGAAACCCACTATCGAGTATTCCCAAGGTTTTGTTTGAAATGACCTGGCTCAAAAAGTTGATTTTGCCCGCATCATTAAAAGGCAATGCGGCAGCGTTGCAAGAGGCATTGCCTAGCTGCAAAATAGACTATTGGTAGATTTGATATCAAGATATGATCAAATAAGAAATTCCTGAATTCAGGCGGTTTTTTCCTAATTTAAGGTTACATTCCATGTCCATCATAATTACGAGTGTTTTCTAAAATAGTTCCCTTTAATCCAGTATTGCTAAACTCATTGAAGATCGCTTCATTTACAATGACAAGTCTTCCATTTTCATGTACAACCAAGATCGGACAGGCTACTCATAGCCATTCTCTCACAAATTAAATCAACAATCTCCCACCGATATTTAAGGCTTTACCTTTAGCTTCTTTACTGTTTGCCAAGGTATACAAAAGGCATGTCCGTTATCGGTTTAAATTAAACTGACACTGAATTTTGAGCGCCCCTTCTGAACGCCCTCTTTTCTTCACCGAATTTTTACCCGAACCCCCTCTTCGATATTATTTCCTGGGTGTGTAATGATCTGTTCCCCAAGATTCAAACCCGCTTCAATTTCCGCTCGTCGATCGTTACGTCTACCAACTTGAACTTGTTGCAACAGCACTTTACTGTCAATCACTTTAAAAACCGACCAAGCTTCATTCTCCCTAAACAATGCCGACAATGGAATTGTCAACACATCATCTGCCCGATCAATTACAATAGCAGCTTCAACCCGAAATGCATCACCAAGGTTTTTCCATTTTTCGATTGGATCAGTAAAGCTAAGTATAACGTTAACTCGTTGTTCTTCGACTCCTAGGGCGGATATTTTTGTAAAACCTGATGGTTCTATTATTTTGACTCTGGCTTTTATGTCTTCAGATCCGCCCCAGCGTTTTATTAATGCCTCATCTCCTACTTTAACCCGAACCGCGTTGGTAGAAAGCATTTCTATATTAACTTCTAAGTCCTCAGGATTGCCAATTTCAACTAATGCCGTTCCAACCGGAACGATACTTTCGCTTTTGTGTAAAATTCTTAACACGCGTCCATCCACTGGTGAATGAATGCAGATTTGACAGTGAGAGTCATTTTTTCCGACGCCTAATTCTCTCGATTCCGGTTGTAATAATTTAACTTTGGCTACTTCTAACCTTGAAACCATCACTCTTAAATTTGACTGCGCGGTTTCTAGTTCTGCTTTTAACGTTTTAAGACTTAGCTCCGAGCGCTCTAACCCAGATTTTGAAACCGATTTTTTTTTATACAATTCTTGAGTTCTTTTTAAGTCAGCGGTATCAAATTCTAATTGTGCTTTGACTTGTTTTACTCTCGCATTTGCTAGCGCTAATGCAGCTCTCGCCCCCTCTACATCAGCTTTCGCTTGAGTTTCAGATCGTTTATCTAAAAATTGTGGATTTGCAGGATACATATTCGCAATGACTGTGTTTCCAGCGGTTACATAATCGCCCGGCTCGCTTTCTATTCTGGTTACTCTTCCATCAACGGGAGTCGATACCACATAAATATCATGTATTCGAGTTTTTCCCTCACCATCTAAAGTGATCAAGATATTTCCTCTTTCAACTGAGGCCATATCAACTTTTACTGCTTCTGGAATGAACGCGAAAACTAATAGCCCCAATACGGTCGCCACCAACATAATCTTAATGACTAACTTTACATTTTTTGCTTTCACTACTCGACTCCTTTTTGTGCGCTGACCAAATCAATGCGATCAACTTGTCGCCAGACTAAATAAAATGAAAATAACGCGCTTAATAAAACGATCACTGAAGCATATCCATAAGTACTATGATTCAAATAAGCTGGAATCCGAAATAGTTCGCTATCCATAGATGACACCATACCGTTCACCATGATTTTACCTATCCAAATCCCCAAAGGAATTGAGCATAAAGTAATTACTCCCAACTCTCCAAATAATATGTAGGCTACTTCTCTTCTGGTTAAACCTAAAACTCTTAAACTTGCGAGCTCCCGACCTCTTTCGGATAAGGCTATTCGTGCGGTATTATAAATAACTCCAAAACTAATAAAGCTGGCAAAGAGAATATTGATAGAAACCATTTTGAGTATGTTTTCAGCCAGAATATCTTCAAATATTTGCCTTATAACAGTGGTAATATTTAACCCAATAATTGACGGGATCTGCTTTAATTTTTTATATAATAATGCGCTATGCTTTGAATCAATTAAAATAGATGCTCCAGTTATTTTTGGTTGCTCATCTAGTATCCGATTTAGTTCCCGAATATTCATATAAGCGCCCATACCAATAAACTCTTGAGTAACGGCGACTACAGGAATAAAAAGTGTTGGTCGCTTTTCTTCTAATACTTCAACTTCAAGTAAATCACCTATACTAATATGCAAGATTTCCGCAAGCTTTTGATTTAAAATGACTCCATACTCTGGCATGGTTATAGGACTTAAATTGGCATCGATAACCCGCCTGAGATCAGTGTTCGATAATAAGCCGGTTATTGCGCTGCGCTTTTTGTAATGATTGAATTTTAAATAAGCAGAAACGTTTCTTATTGGCTCTACATTGAGTACTCCAGGTATGCTTTTTATTTCTTCCAAAGCACGGTATGGTTTGGGTTCAACAAACGAAAGATTAACATCTTCCCGTTGAGTCATATCATACTGAACATCCATTAAATAAGTCATAGAGTCTTCCATAAAGAAACTAAATAATAATATGGATAACGCGAAAGCCATTCCTAGTGCGGAGAAAAAAGCGCGAAATGGACGGCGCTCTAGCTGCCTTAAAACAATTCTACTCAAAAATGAAAGCTGTTTGTGAACGCCAAACTTTTCTAAAATGGTTCGCTTAAATGATGTGGGACTTTCAGGTCGCATCGCCTCTGCAGGTGGCAAGTTAGACGCGCTACGAATAGCTAACAAAGTACCCGATATCGCAGCCACTGTGCAAAACAAAACAGCAAAAATCATGACCTCGACTGAAAAACTATATTCCAAAATGGGAAAACGAAAAAACTCTGTGTACATTTGAGTCATTCCCACCCCCATCCATCCTCCCAATGACAGTCCGATGATTGAGCCAACCAGCGTAATGAATAAAACCATTTTCAGATAATGAAACGAGATTTCAATATTACTATAACCCACCGCCTTTAACATCCCTATTTGCTCTCGCTGAGTCGCTATTTGGCGAGACATCACAACATTAATTAAAAAAGCCGCAACGCTCAAAAAAATAATAGGCGCCATTAATCCTAGAGACTCCAATTCCTTTAATTCATTTTCAACAAAAAAATTGGAAATTTGATCTTCTCTAGAATAAGAAATAAGTCCCCCATAAGGTTTTAGTATTTTGTCAATATCTTGCTTTATTTTTTCAATATTTGCATCTCGCTCAACTTTAATAGAAAGATCATTAAAAGCACCTTTCATATTAACCGCAGCTTCTAAAGAGCGACGACTCATCCAAAAAATGCCGTATCGTTTGCTATCAGGCATTAAAGCACCAGGCGCAATGCTATAAACATATTCTGGCGATAGAACCACCCCTACGATTTTAAGCTTTCTTCGATGTCCATTCATAATCGCCGAAACTTTATCGCCCAGTTCCAGTTTATGTGCCTGAAAAAAACTTTCATCAACCAACACAGCATCCTCTTCATTAGGATAAAGCAATCTTCCGGAACGAAGATACAAATTGTTCAATAAAGGAGTATGTCCATCAGGAAGAGAAATGATTTTGCCACTTGCTGGTTCAATCATATTTTTCATTTGCAGTGTAACGGCAAAAATCACACGGGTTTCAGCTACAGAGACCTGTGGTATTTCATTTATTCTTTGTTTAATGGATTCGGGCGCGCGTTTAAGTGAAGCGAATATGTCTGCAAATTGATAACGTTCATAATAAGTACTTTGCGTCAGTCTAAGACTATCTAACACACCAAACATAATGACAAAAACAGCAATTCCTGCAGCCATGACTAAAACAATAGCCACCATCTGACCTTTGATATTCAAAATATCACGAAGTAGTTTTTTGTTGAGTACTCCAATCATAATATTCCGTCTAAAAAACATTAAAGATTAAGAGATTTTTACCAGCTAATCTCTTTGGGTGATTTGCGGTGTTCGTTTATCTGAATATGATCCACATTCCCATCGACAAAATAGATAACACGATCAGCTAGTTCAGCTATCGATGCGTTATGAGTAATGATGATAGAGGTCGTATTAAATTTTTTATTCACATCAATTAGTGCTTCTAGAACAATATTACCGGTTTCACTATCTAATGCGCCAGTCGGTTCATCGCATAGCAACACCTCAGGTTGTTTAGCTATGGCTCTTGCAATCGCAACTCTTTGTTGTTCGCCACCAGACATTTGTGAAGGGAAATGATTTGCTCGCTCTTTTAGACCAACAATGGATAGCGCTTCCAATGGTTCCATTGGATTAGGTGAAATTTCGGTAACTAATGCGACATTTTCTAGTGCGGTCAAACTAGGGACAAGATTATAAGCTTGAAAAACAAAACCGATACTTTCGCGACGAAAATAGGTCAATTCCCGGCTAGTATAATTGGCTAAGTCACGATCTCGAAAATAAACGTGACCAGAAGTCGCTTGATCAAGACCACCGATGATATTTAGGAATGTCGACTTACCGCTACCTGATGGACCAAGTAAAACAATAATTTCCCCACCAGGGATCTCAACATCTACCCCACGAAGTGCGTAAATTTCGTTTTCACCAGAAATGTAAGTCTTGGTTAACTTTTCGGTCTTAAAGCTTATATCACCTACTACAGCCATATTATTACGTTCCATAACCTAATGTAGTGATTCTGATTTCTCTAATATTGTTATGATGCTATGATTGATACACATGCTAAACACTGATATACGTCAAGGATCGTGCAATTATGAACGAACAATGGTTTCAATTGCTACTAGATAAACTTCCTTTTCACGCTCTCGATTATACCGTCATAGGATTTAATCTTCTAATATTTCTATTTGCCGGCTTTATTATTCGACAATCGCCCAAAACCAAAGAAAGCGCCTCAACAAGGAATCGTATGCTCGGATTAAGAGCCATCAATCTGGCTCTGTTCATCATTTACGTCTTCGCAGGTATTATTGATATTGTATTTGATTTAAAAATTTCTCACCTTCAACAAATTTCACAAACCGGTCTGGCTATTTTGGTCTCGTATATTTTATTGCACTATATTCAAGATTGGATTGTTTTGCGTTTTGGTAAAGAAAAAGAAATCGATGGTGAAAAATATCGAGGTGATTCTTACGCCAGTGAAATAGTAGGACTTATTGGATTAATACTAGTTGGTTCAGTTGCTTTTTTGGTTATTATTAATATTTGGGAACTGAATAATTGGTTACAAGCTACATCCGTAGTGGGCGGCATACTGATTATTTTATTTGCCTCTAAAGATTATTTTTTAGGTGATATGATCAGTGGGTTAATCATGCATTATAATCACTCAGTTGAAGCCGGATCGGTTATTCGTGTTAAAGAATTTGATATTGTAGGGGTAGTAATGCAAATTACTCTTTCGCAAACTACGATCAGAGACTTAGTACAAAAGCATGAAATAACCATCCCTAATTCTAAATTACGCAATACCACTGTTGAGACAATTTCTAATTCTAGTAAGAATGGCTTTCGCGATTTTTTAGATTTCAAAATAGGCTATGATCAATCTCCCGAATCAGTACAAACATTTTTAGAAAACGTATGGAAACAGTCAGCGGATAAAGAGGCTGCTATCAATTGTGAAGCGAAAGCGAAGGTAGTTGTGGTGGAAAATGGCGATCATGCTGTTACATGGCGTCTGCTTTACTATGTAAAAAATCCGTATCGAATGATGGATTGTAAAACCATGGTGCAAACCGTGGCGTTTGAGCTAAGTCAACTAGAAAAAGTTGGACTGAATACACCAGTCACGCATCAAATTCTAAAAAACGAATCAGTTACTATGATTTAGAAATTTTTTAAAATTTCGCCTAACTGTTTCTTATGCCAGGTTTCTCTGTTCATTTTATTATATTTGTTTCTCAAAAAGGGAACAAGTTCTTTGGCGTCTTCGCCTATTTCTTGTATTGCCCATATAAATTCGAATTGACACTGATCAAATCGAGAGCGTATTTCATATATCACTTTATTTCTTAGATAACTTGAAAATCCTTCAGGATCGATTTTTCGAGTGGCTAAAATTGAATGTCGTACAACATCACAATCTCTATCTTTTAAATAGCTCTTAATTTCATCAAGAGCTTTTATTGCGTGAACATCGGCAAGTGCCGATAGTGTATATTTTTTAACGTGATCGTGGTTCGAAGAGCTTAAAATATTTCTTAGTTTCATTATTGATTTGGTCGCATAATGACTTAAAAATCCTAAGTGCTGAATGACAGAAACTTTTTGATACGGGTCATCGATTTTATCAATTAATTCATCTAATAAATTAGCACTTGTTTCCTTTTCATAGTCGGTTGAAGCGAACTTGGAAAGCGACACCACCAAATACGTGATAGTCTTAAGTTGTTCATTTTTATTTTCCCAATGCTGCTCTTTGGTATCGAGCATATTTTGTTTTAAAGCTTCAAAAACATCCGGATCATATTTGACCGCTCGACTAATCGCACTAGCCGCAGCATTTCTGACTTTATAGCTTTGATCTTTTAGAAGATAAAGTAGAGTTTGTTTAGCTTCTAATCGCCCTTTAAATTGATTGTTAAAAAAACCTGCTACTAGTATTTTTAGCTCGTCAATGTTGCTTTTAGATGCTTTAATAAATGCATCAATAGTGCCCACAGGTAGGTTTTTAGGCGTTTGATAAAACATTTGAGTAAGAAGCTGAGCTGCTTCGATTCGAAAATTAGCGGACATTGTCTCATTGGCTAATATCGATGGTAAAGAATGATCAATCGTTTGGGTTTCTTTACCTGCAATAATCGCATCCAAGTATTGTGTTTCTATTTGCCCTTTAATTAACAATTTCGTACGACTACACATTGATACTTGATGTTGCTCACCTATCTCCTTATTTTTTGTTGTATAAGTATAAACTAGATAATCTGATCTCTCTTTAAATACCCAGTATTGACATCCTGATTTCCGGTAATCTATTTCTAAGGTTTCTCCAATATTACCCTTCCATACGCGATCTATTTTCAATAAAACTTTCTCGGCAAATCCGTGTTTATTTTGCTTAAATTCCTTCACACGGGCTGTGAAAACGGCTTTAGAATTATTAAATCCTTGCAGTGGAGCAAGAGACCTAGCGCAAGAACACCCGCTACTTTCGTATGAGAATAATAGTGACATTGTGCAAATAAGGAATAATAGAAAATATTTCATTAAACTTCCAAACAATGCTGGGATGAACAATAAACCAAGCTTATTTTAATTTTTTACAAATAACGACCTTTTTATGTAAATTATTGGTAAATCTTATACTTGCCTGATGATAGAAACGTATCTTAGTTTAATCTTTATAGCGCTCGCCGGAAAAAACCATTTGCTGCTCACATTGAATTTCAATCTTATCTCCAATATTTGGCTTTTCACCTTTATATTTTCTACGGATTTTGTTCATAAAAGATATCGATTCGTTTTCTGAAATTTTTAAGATACTTTTTCCGTTCAAAAATAATTCGTATGGTTTGTTGCGCCAATCAGGTTCTAAGCCTAGATCAACTTCAATGCTCAGTTTTTTTACCTAGTTTACTACTAGTACATTCTATTTCAACTTCACCGTGACCAATTCTTTCCGAAGAGAATTTCGTTTCAAATTCCCATACTTTTCGTTGACCAAAGAGTACAATGATAGTAATCGCTAGAATTATCCATACATAACCTGGAACTGATTTAAACATATTAACAATTTCAATAATATCCATGTTGAATTTCTCTACTTTTATAGCCCCCATGTTCACTTAAACTTAGGGAAATCCCGTAAACAACATCGACCAGAAGGATTGGCTGTATCACAAGAGCACATCGATTCTTTGGTCATTTTTACCACAAAATCTTTCGCGTCTTTGTTGACCATAGCTTCGGCTTTGTTTACTCCGAAACAATAGCAAATTAGCGCACTTTTTGACTCTTCTTTTATACCAATTTCAGTTCTTACATCTGACTTAGTTATAACTTGAGAATCCATCGAAAAATAGACTATATCACACTCAGAACTTCGACAATAAAAATATTGTTGACCCGATAATTTCTGAAACCAAGACTGCCTAACATGGTGCAATATAGTCCTTTTTGAAACCGCTAAACTCTTTTGGCGGCACGTAGGGCATTCGTGTTTAGTTACACTAATATTTTCTTCATTCTCAGATGAGCAACAATCAGGCATTGTTTTTATCCATATTTACATCTATTTTTTTACAAAAATATCTTTCCCGGATTCATGATGTTATTTGGGTCAAAAATAGTTTTAATCTTTCGCATTTCTTTCACAGCATCGCCATGTTCTTGAACTAGGAATTCCCGTTTTCCCATACCAATACCATGTTCACCGGTGCAAGTTCCTTGCATTTTTAAGGCTCGATTAATTAATCTTTCATTGGCGGCATTGGCAATGTCAACTTGTTCGTCAGTATAGAGCAACATCACATGAAAATTACCATCACCAACATGACCGATAATCGGCGCGGTTAATCCTATTTGATCGAGATCTTTTCGGGTATCTAATATACATTCTTTTAATCTCGATATAGGAACGCAAACATCGGTAGTCATCATATTGGCTCCCGGCTGCAATCCCCTATTAGCATAATAAGCTTCGTGCCTAGCCTTCCATAACTTGGTGCGATCTTCAGGCTTTTCTGTCCATAAAAAATCTTGACCATGATTTTCTGACGCTATTTCCTTAACCGTTTCGATCTGCTCTTTAACCGAAGCAGTTCCGCCATGAAACTCCAAAAATAAGGTGGGTAATTCAGGATAATCTATATCAGAATGCTTGCAAATTGCCATCATTTGAACTTGATCAAGCAGCTCCACTCTGGCGATAGGAACCGCACACTGAAGTGTTTCAATCACCGTTGTAATCGCATCCTCTAAATGCTCAAAAGAAACCACGGCTACCGCTATTATTTCTGGAATAGGATGTAATTTAACGGAGACTTCGGTAATAATGCCAAGCGTTCCTTCTGAGCCGACATACACCGCAGTCAAATCATATCCGGCGGACGATTTTCTAGCTCGACTACCGGTTTTTACGACCTCCCCTTGCGGCGTCACCACCGTAAGCCCCATAACATTGGTACGCATTGTTCCATATCGTACAGCGTTGGTGCCTGAGGCTCGAGTTGAAGCCATACCGCCGAGAGTGGCATCAGCACCTGGATCAATTGGGAAAAACAACCCCGTATCTCGAATATAGCTATTTAGTGATTCTCGTGTTACACCCGCCTGCACGCGCATGTCCATATCCTCAGCATTCACTTCGAGTATCTCATCCATTTTAGACAGATCGATACAAATGCCACCATATGGAGCGACCACATGTTGTTCTAAAGATGAGCCAATGCCGTAAGGAATGATTGGCGTTTTATTTTTCGCGCAAATTTTGACTATTTGAGAGACTTGCTGGGTTGTTTTTGGGTAGATCACAGCATCTGGTGGAATCGAATGTTCATGCCCCGGATCTCTGCCGTGGTGTTCACAGTTGGAAGACGAAGTGCTAACTTGGTTTCCCATTAAAGATTTTAACTCATATATAGTGTCGTCATTCGGTTCAATTAGCATAATTTGTAAGTTTCTAATAAACACTAGCAAGAGTATAACGCTCATAGTTAATCCTGTCATTTCGTTGATTATTTCGACGCTAGAAAAAGCACAGTAAAACTGTCTCATCAATTATCAAACTATTTAGACTTTATCTAGGCAAAACTAAGCAAACGAAAAAAACTTCAACTAAGCTTATATTTCCAATGTGCTAAACCATCCATTAGTCTCCGCTCGTTTTCACTCATCGAAGATGAATAAACAAAAGTGTTAGCCTAGTCACAAAACGTTTTGAAAGCGACTGAAAAGGCTCAACTTTGATTGAATTGTTAACTAGCACCTACTAACATGATTTAGGGCGCTACTATTATTTGTGTATTTAAACCTAGATTGAGCAAAATCTAACAATTACCGAGGTAGATAATGAAATCACCAACTTCAACAGATAGCTTTTCAAATAACTTAAGCTCAAACGATCCTCTAAATAGAGACCAAACAACACAGACTCCGCCTCCTCTCCCTAGAAATCAATCAGTTATCGGTGGAAACATTAAGTTTCGAGGCGAACTAATAGGCACAGAAGATATCCATATAGAGGGAACCGTTGAAGGGACAATTATCATGGAAGGTCATAGCCTCACCGTAGGTTCTGAAGGCGTTATCAATGCAAACATTCATGCTAGCAACATTACAATTAACGGCGAATTGACTGGCGATGTTTTAGCCGATGAATTGATCTCGATTAAAAAAACAGCAAAAGTAAAAGGTAATTTGATTGCACCCCGTATTCAACTTGATGATGGTGGAAAATTCCGTGGTTCGATGGATATGGTTGACAATGAACAGGAGAAAAAGGAACGAACCCAGTCCTTCAAAGAAAAACTGATCCATCCCCACTTGCCTAATCGCTCTAAATCTGAGAAACCTTCTGCAATACCTGTTGCGGAAAAACCTATAAATACGAGTTCAAGTAACGATTACAATAAAACCGATCACAAAAAGAACGACCATAAAAATCAGAAAAAATAATCTAAGTTTAACCTTCGTACAATCAGACAATTTGCTCTTGTCCGAAGGTGTTCATAATCAATGAAACACTATCAAGCGATCACCTTATCAAACGTCTTACAGCAGAACGTTTCTCCTAAGGATGTAATCCTTGATTTGGGTCCTTTTGCTTCAGGAACAACGGAAGCATTTCTAAAGAAAAAATGCCGTTGTTATGTTGAAGATATTCCAGAACTTATCAATGAGTTAAATGAAGCTGAACAAGAACCATCCAAAGAAGCATTTAAACAACACTTGATGGTGCTCGATCAACCGGTAAAATTTGACGTCATTTTAGTTTGGGATCTATTCCACTATTTAAGTTTAAACTCTATACAAATCCTATTTAAACTTCTTAGTAGCAAATTAAAGCCTAGTACATTATTACACGCTATGCGTTACACTGGAGATTACATTTCCAGTAGACCAGCCGTATTTAAATTTAACTCTGATTTTAGTTATGAGCGAACGGCATTTCCTAACTCCGGTAAAGTGCCGAACACTCCTCATCCTACAGTAAAACTCTTGATGCAAATTGAACATTTTGAATTAGATAACACCTTAATGAACCGAGTTGGAATGGAAAAAGGCATTACGGAATTTTTACTCAAATGCCGGGGAGGTATTTATTCAGCAACAAAAGAAGCCACAAAAATCGGCAATCCGACATCACTCATGCAACCTTCGGCGGATAACTCAGTCTCGCTAGAATTGCCGAACCTTAGCAAGCAATTTAAACTATTTGAGCAATACCCAGTATCCAATATCCTTGACTGCACTCCCGCTCAGTCAAGCCATGTTGGATATCTCAACGAAATAAGCGAGAATCTGATCCAAGAAGATCTTTATACGCGATTAAGCTGGTTAAAAAAAACCAATGTCAATCGCGATTCCAGCCTCGGTCAACAAACTCTTCAATATGACAGAAACACTAAGCTAGATCTTATATTGCTCTGGGATCTATTTAATTTTTGCTCGACTCAGCAAATTATTGAATTGGGACAGCGGCTCGTTCAATACCTTGATAAAAATAGCCATATCCATATTGTGTTGGCACGGACAGGTGGCGCACCAAAAAAACCCGCTGAATTTTATTTTGAAACCACACAAGAAAACCTTAAAATAAAAATGATCGGTCCGATAAACGGCACACAAGCAAGGGCAATAAAAACAACCCGAGATTTAGTGTATTTACTCCCACAATACAAAGTTACCGCTTACTATTTAGGCACTCTTCCGAACGGTGAAAACTATCAGGAATTTTTGTTTGCTTATAAGGGTGCCTAAATACACTGGGTTCAAACGGATAGATCCTAGCTTAACAGCTCAGAACCTAGTAAATTTTTGTGACAAATTTAGCCATGGTTCTTTAGGTTAAATACTATAACGACAAGAGAAAACAGAAGCGTATTATCAAATATTTGTTACTCAACTAAATCGAAGTTTCTGTTTTTTGAAGCTTACGTAATTCCTCAATATATTTAATCTCATTAAGCGCATTTTTATATTAATTAGTATCGTGATTTTACCCAGAATCCTTTTATGTTATTACATAAAATGCAAGCCAAACCTATTCTAGCGAAATAACCTCTCCATTAGCAAGCTGTTTAACCTAGGGGTCTTCTTGTATAGTTCGAGAGCTTCAAGTCAAGTAACTCTTTGATTTAACAGTCTTATATTTTTTTCAAAGCCTCAAATACAGAAACAACTACTTTAGCCATTTTTTCGTAATCCAATCGTTTAGCTGTATCACCAACTTCATGATATTCACGGTTTCTATAAAATGCCGTATCAGAAATCATGATCGCATTAACTCCTAAAGACCAATAGTTTCTGTGGTCAGAGTAATCAATCCCTGGAAGAGACTTTGGAGCATTAATAGAATATACCGGCAAACTTGTAGATCCTTCCATCCCCACTTTAAATGCCTTAGTGAACCCTCTTTGTTCCAATGAACCAACTACTGTTATGTAGTTCCCTACGCTTGGATAAAAAAGATTTAATACCGGATTAGGATAAATTTGAGAACCGGTTTCATCTGAAAAAAAACCAATCATCTCTAATGAAATCATTCCCTCTATAACTTGATTTTTCTTTCTGATTTTTTCAGCATGCACATAACTACCCATATATCTAGTTCCGAAATATGGGGGTTCTTCTAAAGTATAAGCAACCAATTCAATCTCTCGATCGATAGGATACTTTTCAAATAGATAGGCTAGCTCGATTAATCCCGATACACCACTCGCATTATCATCTGCACCATGAGTTAGACCGCTTGAATCATAGTGTGCGCCGACGATCAGCTTTCGACCTTTTCCTTCACCAAATACGGCTATTACGTTTTTATAGAGTCTCTCCGAGACTTCAAAATTTTGGATTTCAATATTTCCTCCGGCATTTTTAAAATGATGTTCTATATAAGCGGCAGTTTTATTAAGGTTTTCTACCTCTAAATGGTTTCTCGGATAAAAATCATTTGAGAGTATATTGACATGTTTTTCGAGTCGCTCAATGTCTATCTCAATAGCTGACAAAGTATTTCTATCTGTTGTCGGTTGGGCTATAAGCAACCAAACTAAAATTAGTGCTATCCCTAAAATCAAGAGAATGTTGAAGACTGTTTTAAGTAGTTTTGTTTTCATCCATTTAATTATTTATTAATTTAGGTGACAATTCACCACCAACCTCTATCCGCTTCACTTCTTTAACTTGACATTTTTCTCCTTCAAGTATGGGATCATCTACCTCAGTATCAGCCCAAGTTGTAGCACTTGCATTGATCGTAATAACGCTAAGAATGAAGATTATAACAGCTAGTATGATTTTCATAAGAAATCCTCCGATAAGTAAATTTTTATTGCTATATCTTAATCTTTGCAATTCGCTGCTTTTCTTCTTGACTCTCTAAAGTAACCGTTTGCGTTTTTTCTATCTCTTTGTCTGTTCCCCAGTTTCTAATTGTCCGGACAAGCACTTTGGTTTTAAGACCCAATTTATTTCGATCACTAGAAAAATATTTAACTAATAAGTCATACTTACCTTTCGGTGCTTTCTTATTAACATACATTTCAGGACCATAACCTTGAGTAACATCTTGAGTAATATAACCATTCGAACGGGTTTTATTGTGTTGGTAGTAGCATTCTTCTCCACTCGGTTCAATCACATGCAAATCAATGTCAGTGCGGTCAGTATTCCAAGAAATAGCTACGATTAAATCGCTGCCTATCAGGTTGATTTCTTTGCTTAGCGTTTTTAGTTTTAGTACACTGTAACCATTCGCATAAAAATCATCACTAGAGCTACTCTCTAATTTTTTCCTCAAAAAATTAGCATAATCAATTTTATGAATAAGCGCATAATCGCCAAAACGACTTGACCATTGACTTGCAAGACCAATTTCGAAATAAATCAAGGCTAAGTCACTCTTACCTAATTGGTGTGCTAATTTTGCAAGATAGGTATAAGACTGAGGCTCAAAAGGTCTTAAATTAGCGGCAGTTAAATGCAAGTTAAATGCTTGCTGATATAAGCCCCAACTTTCTGCGGCAAATGCGACATCGCGAATAATTGCCACATCGGAAGGTGCTTGTTCGATCAAAGAGCTCAATACTTTAAGCGCATCTTGTGGCGTATATCTTTTAAAACGTCTATTGGCTTCTTTTTGTAAAACATTGTATTTTATTTTATCTGGCTGTAGTTGATTTATATATTTTGTTGGAATTCGGTTTTTATCAATCTTGTTGCTCATTACATGGTTTGGCTCTATTTCAAAAGCCGATCCCGGCATATCTTCGAGTAATATTGATATTGCATCTGGTAGTGAAAACTTGAGTATCTTTATTTTCTCTAGTTTAGTAATTTGATCCATCAATCGCTTTTTTGGGTCACTTAAATCACTGGCAAAAGCATTGTTCAGTTTATTAAAAATCTCTTCTACCTGTTTGTGTCCGGCAACATAAGCATCCGCTGTTGGCTTAATATTGTAACGTTTATAATCGGCTTCACTTTCTAGCATCAATAACGAACTTGACTTTCCTGGCACACGAAAGTGATTAGCAAAAGCGGAGGCCACTTTTCGCTCTAGTGCAGCAATGGACTCCAATTGTGCGACCGCGATTTGACCAAATACTCGTGAAGTCAAATTTGAATCTATCTTATTATTCATAGGAACAATAACCGACTTTTTATCCCCATTTTTAGAGAAAGTTAACACCATATCGTCATCAATATTCCCAGCAACACGACCAGCTAACTTGATTACTTGACCTGAATACACGGAACTTGGTCTTCCTCCAATCAGAATATCTTTTGCTCCTTTCAACTTTAACGATTCTATTTTCCATGGCACCATTTTATGTGCCGTTGCAAGCTGGTTTAAATCGGTATCGTTACTCAATTGATAACTTCCACCACCAATTTCTCTGGTTAAATGAGTTAACAAACCAGCATTTTCACCGCTTTGTCCTAATCGATAAGTATATATCTGATTAATAGTTTTGTGTTTTACAGATTTATTTTTGATAGATTCTGAAATAAAGAAAGCTTCTTTTTCTCCCCAGGTGATCGCCCCATCGCTTAACAAGAAAAGGTCATATAGATTATTCCGATTTGCATTATTTTCGGTATTAAGTAACCATTTTGGCGATGCCGCATTATCAAGCGCGGAGGCAAGATCTGTTGCGCCTTCTAGAATCAAATTATTTAAATAATCGAATAGTTTATCTCGTTGTTTTTCCGAATTTTTAACAAATGATTTCTTCCACCAATGGCTATCTGTATTAAAAGAAAGTAAAGCAAACTCCTTTATCTCACTTTTATTATTGATCAATATTTTTTTGATCAATTCAATCCATAAATGAAATTTTTCCGGCAAAGCACTTAACGATGTATCTAACACAAAAACTGCCCTGGGTTGTGATCTGGACGCCTCTGTGGGCAGTTCAACTCGCCATTGCTTAGCGAAATAAGAGCCAGAATCATCTTCTCCCAATAAAGCCACATTTGCGTGTTGTTTAACTGTGATTCTAATTCCATTTAATTCAGTTCCTTCAAGGGTTTCCTGAACTAATTCATTATTTTTACTAATTATAACTGGTGATTTAATATCATCATTAACAATACGGTTAACAACAATTTTGTCAGCGCCTTTTTTGTTAATAAATAAATTGATTCTTTTTTGAATCGATTCTTTTGTTATTGGCAAATTGAACATTAAATCACCGCCATTACGCTGCAAGTCTAAATCATAGCCCAGCACCACTCGATGAGTTTTTTTAGCTTGCAGAGGAAAAACTTTAGCTGAAAAAATACCTGCTCCAGCCCATTCCAGTAATGCAGGATCGACTTGGCGAGCGACTGTATCGTTGTATGCAAAAGCGGCTTTTTCTTTTGAAACCATAATGGCTTCTTTAGGTGCAAGCCAATGTTTTGATCGCAGATCCATAATAGATTTTGGTGATAATCGAGATAAAGACTTATCGGAATCATCGAAAATAATTGGTGATTCAAAATCATTTTCAAGCGACGTTGCGGTTTCACCAAAGGCGAAAAAATAAGGGACTGCACCATTAGGTAGACGAAATTTAAATGAACCTTCCAAATTACGATCATGAGGATTGGTGTAAAAGCCATCAATAACCACTCGCGCTCTAAAACCATCGATTTGAACTGATATATCTAAAGCTTCGGGGTTTAACTTTTCATCACGACCCAATTTAATCACTGCATTATTATCTGCTTCGGAGGATGGCTTCCAGCTGATCGTTTTTTCAGGTACGTCCTTGCGTTTCGCCTCTGCATCTACTGCCAACATCGGACTTGGATTTCTTGGTACTTCCATTCTCTGACTAGAATCTCCTCTCGCTCTTTCGGCGACCATACGATCCGCATGTCCAATTCGAGAGCCTGTTACCACTATTTTGTTGGGCGCATCTTCTTCCGCTGGTAACTCAGCAGCTACAGGCTCTTCAGTACTTTGTTCATCATAATCCACTGATGTGCAACTCACCACAAGCACGACCATCAGGGTCGAAATAATCATCATGTAAATATTGCGTAAAATGCTCATAGTATCGAATTCCTTGTTGTAGTTTATTTTTGATCGAATCATACCCATTTCCTTTAAGGAACATACAATAACTGTTACTAACGTAACACTACCGATATATGGGTTAATTTTTCTAAATTAATTAAAAGTAACTGAATATTGGCGCTTTATTCGGCAAGGAACAAGTGTATTCACCAGACGAAGTGCTGTTTTTACAAAGGTTTTACAATATGGGAAAGAATTGAACCGACGTAACAGATAGGTAATAAGCCAAAACCCCTTCAATCCTTTACTGAGGGAAAAATATTATTTGACAAAAATTGATTCCCAATTAACACGCATCTCTCATCTTCCTGATGAGCCACTAACAGCGCTCGCATGCTAATATTAGACAAATTAGGATTATCCTTAATCATTTTACTTAATCGTTTTACGCTCGCTTCATTGCATGTAGCTGGGAGCAAATTTCCGGTATAAGTTCGCATAAATATTGGTCCTTTTTCCGCATCTAATATTGGCAGTTTCGCGAGAATTTCATCGGCAGTTTGCTCGACCAAATCGATCTGCTCACTGGTATAAAGATTTCCTATAACACTTCGCAATTTTGGAAACGGTAACTCCGGTTTTGGTGCGTGAACTTGTTCTAACCACATTTTTTTTGCTTTGCTATCTGGACGCACAGCTCTTGCTGCTAGTGATTTTTTTTGACCAGAATCGCCGCTATCCTTTTTCAATTCTTGTTCGATAAGTGATTCACTTTTTTCAAAATCATATCGGTTCAGTTGATAGATAATATTCCATCGGTGATCTTGATTAATAGTGATCTCTTCTATAGAAATATCACCATCCAGTAATTGTTTTAATTTGGATAGCGCCAATTGTGTTTCAGCCCTAGATATGTAAGAAGTAAGCCATCTTTTTTGAACATTTGGTTCCAATTTGCTATTGATTGCATTCTCCCAATAAATTGATTCCAGTTGGGGTTGCGCTTTTTGTTGATATGAACTCGCTTTGTCGCCTAATTGCTTAACATAGCTCATCGCATTGCTTATTCCGCGAATTGATTGACCTAAAATCGTATAGTCGGATTCCTTTGACACATTTGCGAATGCTACATCAAGATAATCATTTAGCGTCAAATCACCATCTCTCACACTATCCCACAAACTTTGCCAAAGCATCGAACGTAACAGTGGATCAGATACTTTACTCAAATGAGTTTTTGCAGTAAGAAACGAACGTTTATCTAAGTTGATCTTAACAAACCCCCAATCCTGATAATTAGGGTAAACTAAATCGGGACAAACTGATCCAACCGCTTCTTTTACTGAAGTTGCGTTACCACTATAAATAACAGGGATGGCTTGGTTGAGTTTTAGCTGACCATCATGCAAACTAAATAAACCGATCTGCACTTTTTGTTCGCGTAAAACCGGATAATTCTTATCTGCAGTTTGTCGTAAAACTAAATCGGTAATTTTGTTATGCGCGTCGCAGTTATATTGTGCATTAATCGTATTAACTCCTGCTTGGTAAAGCCACTGTTGTTTCCAATCATCCAAACTTCGTCCTGCTGTCTCAGCCAGGCTACCAATAAAATTATCTAACTCGGCGTTTTGATAAGAATATTTTTTCAGGTAGTTTTGCACACCTTTTTGGAAAACATCTGGTTCTAATAAATGTCTTAATTGCATTAATGTCGAAGCACCTTTGGAATAAGTGATCGCGTCAATATTGTCAAAAGCATTAAGCGTAGTTGGCACCGGGACTTCAATCGGATGGGTGGTAACCCGCTGATCTTGAACATACGCTCCTTGCTTATTACTCGCATAAAAATTGCGCCAAGCATAGTCAAATTCCGTTGTTTCGGCAGTTGCTAAAGTCCCCATAAAGGAAGCAAAACTTTCATTTAGCCATAAACCATTCCACCATTTCATCGTGACCAAATTACCAAACCATTGATGCGCCATTTCGTGCATGATAACACTCGCTAGCTGCTGCTTTTGAGCTTGAGTCATCGCAGCACTGCTGACAAATGCGCGCTCGGCGAATGTAATTGCCGCAGCGTTTTCCATTGCGCCATAAATAAAATCAGGGACGATCACTTGGTCATACTTTTCAAAGGGATAATCAATTCCAAAATAGTTATCAAAAAATTCAAGACCTGAAGCCGTATATCTGAACCAATCTTCCGGACTGATTTTGTCTGCTATGGATTGTCTCGAGAAAAGTCGCATAGGGTATTTGGCGCTATTGTCAATCCATACTTTATACGGTCCAGCGTGCATTGAAAAATTATAGGGGCTTAGTTTTTTTGTTACAGGAAAATGCCAAGTATTGCTGTTATCGTTTTTATCAATTTTAGTTTCTTTTGTCGCTGAAATAACTGACCAATCTTGCGGGGCGGTCGCCGTCAATTGGTATGTTGCTTTTAAATCAGGTTGATCAAATAGAGCGAACATTTGCTGTGCTGCCGCTGGTTCAAAATGCGAGTAGAGGTAGACTTTGTTGTCAATTGAGTCGACGAAGCGATGTAAACCTTCACCATTAGTGCTATGAAAACGGCTGAATTTAACCACGACCTCATTTTTGCCTTTTTTTAGTGATTCAGAAGCAATGGTAATAAACCATTGATTGTAATTAACGTCAGTTTTAACGTCATTGACTGTCAATGATTCGATTTCGGCTTTGTTAAGATCGATGGTTAAAGGCTGAGAAGCATCTGACAAATTAAAACTAATATTGCTGGTATTGCTAAATTTATCCTCATCAGTCAATACAAAATTGAGCTTGTAACTCACATCTGAAACTCTGGCGCTTCGAGATTCAGCTTGTAGCTGACTGAGAGAGTCTTTGAGTTCACGCGGTTTAAATTCAGAAAGGATTTTCGGCGCTTGTTCTGCCCCGAGTGCGTTTTTGTTAGACTCTTGAGTAGCTTCATTCGACGGCTGTGAACACCCAATCAGTCCAAAACTCGTAGTGACTGCTATCAAAGTTACAAATTTCAATATTTTTTCCTCTAAAATTCACATTTTTAATTACCACAAACTACAGCTATAAGTCATGAAAGTCTATGAATAGTTGCTAAAATCCGCCAATGTAAGCCAATATTTCTCAGATGAAACCTCAAAATAATAAACCTCCCCCCACTAGCAAACAAGCATTTTTCTACTATACTCTGAACAGCAATCATTTTAATATTGTGGAGGGATGAGTAGTGGCTGAAAACGCTAACAAAAAATTTAATGCCTTAGTAGTAGAAGATGATTTGAACAGTTTGGAAATCTTGACGAGCATACTCGATGACACCAGTATTATTGATTTTGAAACCGCTAGAACAGGCGAGCAAGCCATAGCTTACTTTACCACTAATAAACCTCAAATAACGTTTCTCGACATCGATATACCCCCACCCGACGGAATTGAAACCCTTAGAATAATTCGACAAATTGACCCAACGGCTAAGGTTGTCATGGTAACAGGCTGCAGCGATATAAATACAGTACAAAAATCTGTTAATCTCGGAGCGTTTGGCTATGTAGACAAACCTTATGTCCCAGAAAAGATCTTAGCTATAATAAGAAAACTCAATGAATAAGAATCGTAATAAAATACTAGTAGTTGATGATAGTGATTCCAACAGGATGATGTTGTCTTTCATGTTAGAAAGTTTCTCTTATCAAGTTGATGAAGCCGACGATGGTATAAAGGCGATTGAACAAGCGCTAGAACACTACTATGTAGCGGTTTTTATGGATATCAATATGCCGAAAATGAATGGATTAGACGCGACCCTAAAGCTGAGAAGTCTGAACTACAGCTTGCCCATTTTTGCATGTTCCGCTGAAGAAAATTCTTCAAAAATAGAAAAATTATTATCTTCTGGCTTTACTGACTTTGTTCCTAAACCTATCGAGCCCGAAAGTATTCAACATATCCTTCAAAAACATCAGATTGATAACCAACCTTCGAGGATACTCGATCATAAAGCGCTTGAGCACAAACTGAAACACCTAGGTTCGCTATTTGTACAAAGCGTTCCTAACGTTATTCTAGATATCAATCGAGCGTTGGATCGTAACAATATCACCGATTTAAAACGTATCGCACATAAAATGAAAGGAACTGCATCTCAATTTGGTTTTGAGCTAGTTTCAATACTAGGCAGAGATATCGAGCTTGCCATATCTAAAAACGAATTAACTATCGCCATTGAAAAGGTTCAGCTTTTGGTTAAGGAATTAAAAAAACTAGGTTAGAATGACAAAATCACCAGGAGTATTATGCTTATACCCAGACCACTTCAAAATGCAAGCGAATTGAGTATAGCACAACTATTCAACCACCTTTGACCTCCCGAAGAGTAGTTGTAAGATGATGGATATTCACTTACACTTTAGCTGAATTCTCCGCTCAGTGGACGTCTAATAACACAACTACTCGCCAATCTATGTCTGATCTATTTTCTAACAACCGTGATAAAAAAGAAGAAATTTATCCCGATGTTTTTGTACTCGCCAACTATGTTGATACCACTCCACTATTAAAAAGAGTAGATCAAATAATAGCCTTGTCGCCTTTACGGAAAATGATAACTCCAATGGGATTTTATACAGGTATTGCGGTGACCAACTGTGGAGAATACGGCTGGACATCTGATGAAAAAGGTTACCAATATTCAAAGTTAGACCCGCTAACCAGCCAACCTTGGCAGCCGATACCGGGCAGTTTCATACAACTAGCAAAAAGTGCTGCACTTGCCGCTGGTTTTCAAAACTTTGAACCAGATACCTGTTTAATTAATCAGTACTTAATCGGAACTAAACTTGGATCGCATCAAGATAAAAATGAAAATGATTTTTCACAACCGATTGTCTCTGTTTCAATTGGGCTCTCAGCAACGTTTCAAATATTTGGTGGTAAACGAAGTGGCAAAGCCATCAATTATAAACTGCATGATGGCGATGTTATGGTTTGGGGAAAAAGCGCTAGACTCGCATACCATGGTGTGAAAGCGCTAAAAACAGATCCACTTAATCCAGCACTCCAGCGACGAATCAATATCACTTTTAGAAAATCTCACTGACAAACTAAACGTTTTACTTGTTCTACAAACTTACGACTCTGCTCGATTAGAACTAAAATACAACCACAAGAAACCAGAAATTCCGGCAATTAACGACGCAATTAAAACTCCACTTTTTGCCAATAACAAATCGTGTGGTTGATGGGCAAAACCTAATTCAGCAATAAATATCGACATAGTAAATCCGATCCCTCCCATAAATCCGACTCCAACAATATGTTTAAAGTTTAATCCGGCAGGAAGAGACACCACTCCCAATTTAACCGCCACCCAGGCAAATCCGGCAATTCCGAGCAACTTACCCAAAACCAAACCACCGACTATCCCCATTGAGACCGAGTTAAATATGATTTCATCTAGCGAATTCCAATCAATTGGAATTCCTGCATTGGCTAATGCAAAGATCGGAATAATCAAATAAGCTGATGGCAGGTGCATAGTTCGTTCCATGACCTGAGCTGGTGCTTGAACAAGTTTTACGCCTTCTTCTAATGCGTGCACACGAGAACGTAATTCCTCGTTTTTAATAATGTTAGTTTCTTTTTTGTAAGCTTCTTTAATTTTCAAAACCATGTCATTAATATGATACAAAAATCGCTCTGGGTCATATTTTGGTCGCATAGGAATGGTAAAAGCGAGAAAAATTCCTGCTAATGTTGCATGAACGCCACTCATTAGCATCGCAACCCAAAGAACAATCCCTAAAAGAATATAAGGTAACGGTTTGCGTATACCACCAAGATTCAGTGCAACTAACAGTAGCAATATACCTGCAGCGGTGATCAGGGCTGTAGGGTCAATAGTCTCAGTGTAGAAAATGGCAATCACTAACACAGCACCCAAATCATCAACGATCGCCAGGGCGACTAGAAAAGTTAGTAAATTCTTGGGGATTCTATTGCCTAATAACGCCAAAGTACCGAGCGCGAAAGCGATATCGGTCGCCATTGGAATTCCCCAGCCGTCGAGTGCGGAACCTTCAGAATTAATCATGATATAGATCGCCACTGGTACCACCATACCACCAATCGCCGGAATAATTGGGAACAGTGCTTGCTTGAAATCCGCTAACTCGCCCACCAAAATTTCTCGTTTTAGCTCCAATCCCACCACAAAAAAGAACAAAGCCATCAACCCGTCATTAATCCAATGATGAATAGACTTTGATATTTGGAAACCTTCAACTCCAATGGTTAGAGGCATTTTTAGTAAGTGGTGGTAAGCGTCATTCCACTCGCTATTAGCAATGTAAAGCGCAGCAATCGCACAGAACATCAATAAAATACCACTAGTCGTTTGCCTATGAATAAATTCTTCAAGCGGGCTCAAGAGCCGATCAAATGCTTTTTCCCAAGGGGCGATATATTCGTTTTTACTAAACTTTCTCATCTAATGTCTCTATTCACATTCGGTCAGTTACTGTTTGTTTGCTGATCAGATAACTGTGGGCAACGATTGACCACTCATTTTATTCCATTCAACAAAATCATAGTTGACAGAGTATAGATATTATACGAAATAACCACAAAAATATTGTTATTTTCTATCTAGACTAATCAATCTAAAGATCGGATTTACTGTTTTCGTGTTAAACTCCGCGCCATGATTATTCTGTCTACACTCAACGCTAAATATATCCATGCAAGCCTTGGCTTAAGGTACTTGTATGCCAATCTTGAAGAGCTACAATCGCAAGCTCAAATTTGTGAATATACCATCAATACTAGAGCAATTGACATCGTAGAGAAACTGTTAGATAAAAACCCTAAAATCGTAGGGTTCGGTGTTTATATTTGGAACTGCCAAGAAACTTTAGCGGTTATTTCTCAGATTAGAAAAATTGTACCAGAGGTTATAATCATTTTGGGAGGTCCGGAGGTTAGTTATGAAACCGAAACACAGTCGTTATTCGAATTTTCAGACTATGTTATTACCGGCGCAGCAGATAAAAGTTTTTATCAACTATGCAAAGATATATTAGATGAAAAACCACCAGCAAATAAGGTCTTAAACTCAAAACCGATTGAGCTTAAAGATTTAAATTTACCTTATGATTTATATAATGAGGAAGATCTAAAACAAAGGATCATGTACATCGAAGCTTCAAGGGGCTGTCCGTTTAAATGTGAGTTTTGTTTATCCGCTTTAGATAAGACCTCCTATCCTTTCGAACTCGAAAGATTTTTAACCGAAATGGATAAACTCTATCTAAGAGGCGCTCGACATTTTAAGTTTGTAGATCGAACTTTTAATCTAAAAATAAAAACGACTTTACTAATTTTAGACTTTTTTCTTGAAAGAATATGTGATGGTTTGTTTTTACATTTTGAAGTGATCCCTGATCATCTTCCTGAAAAATTAAAGAACAAACTTCGACTATTCCCAGAAGGCAGCCTGCAATTCGAAGTAGGCATTCAAACATTTAACGAAGAAGTTCAATCGAATATCAGTCGTAAACAGAACAATCAAAAATCCAAGGATAACTTAATTTGGTTAAGAGAAAATACTCACGCGCATATCCACGCGGATCTTATTTTTGGCTTACCTGGCGAAACATTACAGACGTTTGCATGTAGCTTTAACCAGTTATACGATTGTCAACCACATGAAATTCAGATGGGCATTCTCAAACGACTGAGAGGAAGTCCAATTATTAGGCATACACAAGCTTTTGATCTTCGTTTTAGCCCAATCCCTCCTTATAGCATATTAAGCACAAGCACCGTTGATTTTATCACTATGCAGAGGATCAATCGTTTTGCTCGTTACTGGGATATGATCGCTAATTCTGGTCGATTTTCAAATACCTTGCCTTTTTTGCTATCTGAAAACCCTTTTGATAATTTTTTAAAACTAACCGATTGGTTATTTGATAACACTGGACAAACTCATAAAATCAATCTGAAGCGACTTTATGAGCTAGTTGCACAAACTTGCGAAAAATTATTTCCCGAAAATTACCAAGCATTAGTTGAAGCTATGGAAGTTGATTATTTAAGATCCAAATTGAAAGGCTCATTTAAACGCTTAGAACTGACTAAATTTGACTCGCGACCGCAAACCGAACAGAAGAAACATTCAATGAGACAGCAACGGCATTTATAGATAACATTCCGAATCATAATTCATCTCAATTAACAAATCAGAGGCTCTCGATTGCATACTTGAACTTATCGGATGGTTTACCGCAACAAGCATACGTAAAAGCGCTAGTGTTGTGATTTTATTATTACTACCCTAACCACTTTATGAAGAAAATCATTCTGTAAAATTGTTAGGTTAATTTTGATTTAAGGATCTAATGCTATATTCTTAAAATTCAATACGCCAAAACATATACTTTAGGAAGAACACAATGACAAGAAAACAAATAGTCACTTTACACTTAGCTTTAGCTGCTTTTTTTGCACCTATGTTAATTATCACAGGGCTTTCTGGCGGGCTTTATTTATTTGGTGAAAAAGGCAGTGTAGTAAAAGAGGTTATTTATAAGAAGGTTCAAGGAGATTTTAATTTTTCTTCAAAAGATATGGAAAAAGAAATACGTCAATTTATTCTAAGTAATCAGATAGAACATGATTTCGAATACGTAAAAGGCAGCGGGACTGTTTACGTTACTCGACCTACTTCTAAACAACATTTAGTTTTTTCAGGTGAAGATAATCAACTAACCGTAATAAAACAAACGCCTGACTTTAATAAATCAATTGTTGAGCTACACAAAGGGCATGGTCCGAGAGCATTTAAAACACTCCAAAAATTTATGGCGTTTGGGCTATTTCTAATCTTAATCAGTGGTTTATTTTTAGGTTTAACCTCTCCTTTGTATAAGAATAAAACTATTTTCATCAGCGGATTAGGTAGTTTGCTATTTTTGTTTTTAGCGCTATTTTGATCGCCGTCATCGCTATTGCTAGATTAATTGACAAATAACGTCAATTGTGAACATGCCGTCCAAGGCTGGCGCAAGAAATACGCGGTGCTCTTCTTTTGCTTTCGTACAGGATGTAGAAAAGACTTTTAAGCCTCGTTGACGAATTTGCGTGAGCAATCATGTTTTTAAATCATTCTGATTAGTATGATTTTCAAGCGCAACTCCGTTATTAATGACTTGATTAGCGTACCTTAATCCCAAAGACACGATACTACTATTTATGAATAACCTTTCGTAGAAAACTCTATTTATATTTTTTATAATACGCTTATTTATTAAATAGAGGATAAATATCGGCTAATAGTCTATTATTATTAGTACCTATGTACTGCTTTAACTGCGCAAAACTTGCTGTTTGATCAAACAATAGATACTTACCCACAGGCTGTAAGGCACACTTAGAATGAATACAGATAAAAAAATAACTTTCTTCCTTTTAATTCTAATCGGACTAATTGCGCTATTTTCATTTTCTTTTGCTCTAGTAATGCCGTTCACAGGGTTTGTTCTTGCGAAACAAAAACTAATATTCTTGACATTATTAGGTTCAAATTTACTGATCGTTATTGCACTATTGAGCAGAAAATATCGTCACAAAGTATCGACGCCATTAAGCAACAACATGAAGCAAGCAGATGAACAATTAACGCTACTATCTCGAGTATTTACTGACATATGTGAAGGAATAGCGATAACCAATAATCAAGGGGTTATCATTAATGTAAATAAAACCTTTTGCAAATTAACTGGATATTCCGCTCAAGATATTATCGGACAAAATCCGCGCATTCTAAGTTCAGGTAAACAGTCACCCGAGTTTTATGCCAATATGTGGAAATCCGTTTTTAAGCACGGTTACTGGCGTGGCGAAGTATGGAACCGCAAAAAAAATGGAGAGCTTTACGCCGAACAACTGACAATCTCAGCTTTAAAAAACGACAAAAATGAAACTACTCATTACATTGGTTTATTTTCAGATATTACACGTAAAAAAGAGCAACAAGAAAAACTCAACTTGATGGCTCATTATGACGCACTCACCCATTTGCCTAACAGAAGTTTGTTCACCGATCGATTTCATCAAGCAATTGCACACAGTAAGCGTACGGAAACTCAGCTTGCTATTTGTTTTCTGGATCTAGACGATTTCAAACCCGTAAATGACAATTTTGGACACGACATTGGTGATCAATTATTGATAGAAGTTGGAAAACGTATTACTGAAGTAGTTAGGAAGGAAGACACAGTTTCTCGACAAGGTGGGGATGAGTTCGTCATTTTATTGGGTGATCTCGAATCATATTTTCAATGTGAACAATCAATAAAACGTATCCAACGATCGCTTAGTCTACCATTTTTGATTGAGGGGATATCTCATAATATTTCTGCCTCTATCGGCATCGCATTATATCCGTCTGAACAAGACGATATTGATAGTTTGATGCGTCATGCTGATCAGGCTATGTATCAGGCTAAATTAGAGGGCAAACATCGATATCGATTATTTGATGAAAAACAGCATATACAAATGAATACTAGGCAACTTGAACTAGACGAAATTAGAGCGGCTATTTCGAATAATGAATTTCATTTGTATTACCAACCTAAAGTAGACATGAGCTCCGGAACCGTTTTTGGATTTGAAGCCTTAATACGTTGGCACCATCCTAAAAAAGGGATTAGATTGCCAGAAAACTTTTTACCCTTAGTCGAAGAAACTGATTTAGAAATCGAACTAGGCTATTGGATCATAAACGAAGTTCTTAATCAAATTAGTTTATGGGCAAAACAAAGTATCGATCTGGAAATCAGTGTTAATGTATCTTCCTACATTTTGCAGAACACTAATTTTTATCAAAAATTAGAAGAGTCTTTATCGGCATTCCCCTCAGTTAATCCTAAGCTTTTACAGATGGAAATATTAGAAAGTCGCCGTTCTAGTGATCGTAAATCCATTAGTAAAGTAATGAAAATTTGTAGCGACAACCTTGGGGTCAGTTTTGCCTGGGATCATTTTGGTACCCGAAGCTCCTCCTTAACTCATTTGCAGAATCTTCCCGCGAGCACCATAAAAATAGACAAAAATTTAATAAAAAATATGATGGACGATCCCAATGACTTGACGTTTGTTGAAGGTATCATCGGATTGGCAGAAGCATTCAACCGGAAAATAATTGCCAAAGGTGTAGAGACAGCCGAACAAGGATTGATGCTCTTAATTATGGGATGTAAAAACATTCAAGGCTCGGCTATAACGCTTCCCATATCACCCGAAGACATCCCCAATTGGCTAGAAAATTACTTACCCAACCGCAAATGGGTAGACTGCAATAATAAATACAAAACGACTAAGGAACGTAGAATTAAACTTTTAAAGCTGGCCAACACTCACTGGCGAGATAGATTTGAAGATAATGTTAAATCTTCTCCAAAATCAATAGAGAATTGGCCGATCATGGATAGCCGATACAATCATTGTAGCCATTGGTTAAAAAGAGCAAAGCAAGAGTGCGATTTTGATCAGAAGTGGTTAGATCGATTTTCTATGTCATACCAAAAAATTTATTTGATTGCACATTTTCTGCTTCTTGAATATCAAAACGAATGTTTCCAACCGGCCAGAGAAGGTTTAAAAGCGTTGCGAAATGCCTTTGATGAGATGGAGTTACTTTTAGATGAAACTGTTAGAAGTAAATAGAACTGTCCGGATAACTAATACCAATTGCAAAAATTAAAGCTTGATTTATTAATAGCGCCAATATATGGTGAATTAATGAATGTTCCATCGTCCTTCTTTGTCAGTTTCTTGGAAATTCTTAAGAATAGAGGATTAGTACACGCTAAAAATCTAATTAAGGAAACCATGCGAGTAATCGATCCAGAACTGAATGATTACGATGCTATTATTGCTTATATTCCTCACCGAGATACTAAACATATAGCAACTGATATTACCAAGTTACTTTTAGAATCAACTGAAGAATTTTCTCTTTATCAAAAATTTGAACCTTTTAATTGTTTACTAGTAGAAATGAACGGTGATGGTTTTTCGGGGTGGGTGAATACCACATTTCAATCAGGGCATCTTCATAACACAGTATTTAGAAAACGTTACGGACTCGATCACGAATTAATGTTTCCCATAGGCTACGACGCTGATGGCGATCATAGTGATGAATTCTTTGATTACCTAAAAAAATATCCAAAATATGAATCTTACCTGCAAGCCCGTAGCGAAATAGACTCAAGTAAAAGAGGTACTGCATGGCTATATGGTGAAAAAACAATCTCTTTTAAGGGAAACGAATTTCCTTCACGTGAAATTTTTGCCGCCGTGGCGATTGTCGATGTTATCGACAAGATCAACCTTATACGTGACGAACTTCTCGAACAACCTGATTTTATCAACTACCCGAAAGGTCTACCTTTTACTTTACTGATCAAAACACGTGGTAATTTCAACACTCGTAAAAATACGCCTTCCATCGGTTACGATGCCTTCCGGTATCTTGATATGTCGTACAACCTAGAAATTTTTACCGTGGATAATATTGGCAATTATAGCAATGCTCCCGAATTGTTGAAATCAGCACAACGCCTACTACCCTCCGAGGAAGAATGTTTTAACTATCACTTTTCGTTTATCAATGAACCAGACGCAGCAGAACAACATTTGGCGCTGGCAACACTGATCAATAGCAAGCCAACATATTTTGAACATTTGATGTCTCATCTAACAGAACTTTATAATCGATTTCTGCAACGCGACTATAATGATTATTTCTCTGTCGATCCTGTACCAGAACTGATCTTTGCTTTGAATATATTGTTGCAGCTAGATCCCCAAAAATACGAAAAAAAAATTCAGCTTTTCTTGTATCAATGTCTGCAATTACCAGCACCCAAATTTGATGGTGATTATATCGAACAAATTAATCAGGTGATGGATCGAGCGCTTCCTTACCTTTTGATGGTGTTCAATCCTGCTTTTTCTGTTCTTCCTACAAACTTAGATGTTGCGATTGTAGAGCTTCAACAAGAAGCACTAATAAGGATCGAAAATGCCCACGAACATCCAATAATCAAAGTTCTTGCTTTGGAGTTAGCCGACTGTAAGAAATTACTCTTCACAAAAAGACATGGACAATACTCACACTCTTCAACATCATATATTCAAACAATTACAGATGAGTACGTTGAACAAGTCGAAAAATTAGCGCGTCTATTTCTGCAACGCGTGATTGACGGAGCTTATAATGGAATTGAAAAAACGATTGTTCTAACCCGACTTAAAAAGTTACATGATCGTCTTCCCGAATTACTTACCGAAGTTAAAAATGCTCTCGAATAACAGTGCCACTATAAATTGAACGAGCTTGCTATTTTAAAACTTATTGACACCTGCCCACACTTGTATAACAATATGATTATGAAACAAATCGGTTATGCAACTCAACAACCCAACCTGAATGCTATTTTTGCGGCGTTAGCCGATCCAACTCGGCGAGCCATATTGTCTCGTTTGGCAAACGGAGAAGCTTCAGTCAACGAAATCGCAACACCGTTTGAAATGAGTCAACCTGCCATATCAAGGCACTTAAAGGTTCTGGAAAAAGCGGGGCTTGTTGAGCGTGATATTGATCAACAACGCCGTCCAGCAAGATTAAAAGCCCAAAATATGAAGATTGCCATCGGTTGGCTAAACGAATTTAAAGCATTCTGGGGGACAAGTTTTGACCAACTCGACAATGTCCTCTCTAATATGAAACTAGCCCAAGAAAAGGAACAAAATAATGAGTAACTCACCCGAATATAAATTAGACCGTATGTTCGACGCGCCACGAGATATGGTTTGGCAGGCATGGACTGATCCCGAATTACTCAATCGCTGGTATGGACCTGGCGCTGAAACGATCATTCATAAATTTGATTTAGAACCAGGTGGCATGTGGCTAAATGAAATGAAGTGGGGAGAAAAATCTCTCTACCAAAAAGTAATTTTTCAAGAAGTAACTCGCCCAGAAAAAATGATTTGGCACCACTATTCTTCAACTGATTCAGAGTGGAATAGCACCAAAAATGCGATGATGGCAGATTGGCCAGCAATACTTTTAACAAAAGTACTCTTTGAAGAAATAGCCGAAAAAACTAATGTTAAATTGTCTCAACAACCTATCGAAGCAACTGAAGCTGAAAACACTTGTTTCACAGCCAAAATGGCGAGTATGGACAGTGGTTGGGGAAGTGGATACAAAATTATCGACGAAATACTCGCCGAACTACAAGCCAAAGGATAAGCCGATGAATGATGAGAGACAAACAAATATTCATTGGAGTTTCTGGCTTATCGCTGCTCTTACTTTTGTTTGGAATGTAATGGGAGTCATGAATTTTTTCGTTCAGATGAATACAGAAATGGTCGCCTCCTTTCCAGAGTCTCATCAAGCTATTATCAAGGGTAGACCTATTTGGGCTACCGCTGGTTTTGCCATTGCTGTTTTTGGAGGAACCATTGGTTGTTTTTTATTGTTAATCAAAAAGTCAGCTGCTTATTATTTGTTTATTGCTTCGCTAGTTGGTGTGGTTGTTACTATGATTCATGCGATTGGCGTTGCTAATTCAGTTGCGAACTTTAGTATGCCTGATTTCATTATGATGATCGTGATGCCTGTTGTTATGGCGATATTTTTGGTTTGGTATTCTAGATGGCTTATTAATAAAATTTGAGTCAAGTAAAGCTAAAAACGGTTAAATCAAGTATAATTTTCGATTCAACCGTCATTTTTAGTTCAACCTATCAGCAAAAACATTTCATGTTTCCATACATAGCGAGCTGATTTTATTGTTTTCTAAAGTCCTCAAACCCCAAGCCAAACTTAGCCAACACTTGCTTCAGTCGATGAGAATCATTAGTCGATTTCTTTTGTAACCTAGAAACATTAAATAATTTTCTCCCAGCATCAGCCATCGAATTAGAGTTTTTACAAATTTCCGCAATACCCATCAGCGAATATTGATCGAACAAATCGAGTTCCATTACACCTTGCTCACCGATCAAACCTGTGAGTAATGACTTCGGATCTGAATCATTGTTAAGCCCTCCTTGCCAACACTCAAACAATCGAGAAATTTCATCACTAACAATATCTTCTGAAATCCTCCCTCCTTCAGACAAAGTCGCCATGCGAGTCACGCTAGAATTTAAATCTCTAAAATTAGCTTTCCATAGCGCTTGAGCTGATGCTGCAAACTTCATATATTTTTCGCGAGCCGCTTTATTGAAACTCACCATATGCCCCGCTTTTTTGGCGAATTGATCAAGTTCATAATCTAAATTAGGTTCAAAATCCTCAATTCGATCTTTTAAAGATGGTAGCTGATAACTCCACAAGTTGATCCTTGCCAGTAAATCTTCTCTAAATTTACCTTCCGCGACCATTTGATTCATATTTTTATTAGTGCCTGCTACTAATTGAAAGTCACTTTTAATTTCTTGATCCGCGCCCAAAGGTAAATAACTTTTTTCTTCGATTGCTCGCAACAACATTGCTTGTTCATCCAAACCAAGTTCGGCAATTTCATCTAGAAAGAGTAAACCGTTATTCGCTTCTAATAAAAGTCCTTTTCTTGCAGATATCGCCCCAGTAAATGCACCTTTACTATGTCCAAAAAGTGCAGACATCGCTTTATCACCAAGTAAGGTAGCGCAGTTGACCACAACAAACTTTCCGGTAACCTGACTACGCTGTTGTTTCAGTTCAAAAATACGTTTAACTAATTGAGTTTTACCTGCACCAGTTGCACCTGTGATGAGCATTGGCTCTTTTGAAAGCAGCGAAACTTTTTCTAACTGCTCGATCATTTTATTAAATTGTTGATTGCGCGTTTGAATGCCTGATTTTAAATAATCAACCCCCGTAACTCTTTCCTGATTAAACCGCGAAGCAATTTGATCATAACGAGACAAGTCTAAATCGATAATTTGATATTTGCCAACAGTTGGATTTTCCTTATTCCCAGGCGAAGTTTGAAATAACTTGCCCGGTAAATAATTAGTTTCAGTGAGTAAGTACAAACATATTTGTGCAACGTGAGTACCAGTAGTGATATGAATCAAATATTCTTGCTCATCAGAATTAAACTGATAATTCTGACTAAAATCAAAGAGCTGACTGTAAACCAACTCAAAATCCCAAGGATCGTTAAAATTCACTTCATAAAATATCACCTCAGTTTCCGGTGAGACGACCCGAATATCTTCTTTGACTTGCTCGGCAAGCCGCTTGAAATTTGCTTCGTGCAATAGAACAAGCGTATCGACAATCATGTCGTCTTGCTGGCAGAGTGCAATATTTGGACGCCATTTATCCCAACGTTTAGCGTTTTTGCCTCGTCTATCTAAATTAGTACCTAAAATGCTGATAATTGTAGTTTTCATTGCGCTCATTGTATCTTTTCCGATACTTCTATATTTATTAAGATATACAATATTACTCTCAAAAATACCAAAAAATCAACATCTCAAAAAATATTTTTGAATTATCTATATAATACAAAGAGTTAAATGATATTTTTCTCGTTCAATAAAAACTGGCACAGGATTCGCTATATAATTAAATCAATAAATAAGTACAATCGATTAACTCGACCTATCCCCAGCCCTCTCCTTCGTAAGGAGAGAGGGATCAGGAAAAAGAAAAGGTAGTTCAAAATGGAAACTATGACTAAAAACAAAACAGTAGAAAATAGACAAGCTAAAGATAATTATGAAGTGATGGAATCCAGCGGCGTTCCAATTAAATCATGGACTAAAGGCGTGCCATTCGAAGATCAAGCGAGGCAGCAACTGAGAAATATCGCGTCGCTACCTTTTATCCATAAATGGGTTGCGGCAATGCCAGACGTCCATTTAGGAAAAGGCGCGACGATTGGAAGCGTTGTACCGACTTTAGGAGCAGTAATTCCAGCAGCGGTTGGCGTAGATATCGGATGCGGAATGATGGCGGTAAAAACCAGCATGAACGCGAGTCAACTTCCTGATAATTTATTTGCGATGCGAAGCGCGATTGAATCGGCGGTTCCTCACGGACGTTCTGCGAGAGCAAGAAGAGGAAGAGATAAAGGCGCGTGGAATGATTTGCCAATTGATGTGAGCAATGCATGGAGTCAATTATCAACTGATTTCGATTACTTATGTGAAAAACATCCAGTGTTAAAAAACACTAATAATGTTGCGCATTTGGGAACCTTAGGGACTGGAAATCACTTTATTGAAATTTGCTTAGATGAAGCCGATCAAGTTTGGTTTATGTTGCACAGCGGATCACGAGGAGTGGGAAATAGAATAGGAACTCACTTTATCGAAATGGCAAAAAAAGATATGCAACGTTGGCATATTAATTTACCCGATAGAGATCTAGCTTACTTGCCAGAAGGAAGTGATAATTTTAATGACTACGTTGAAGCGGTTGAATGGGC
>Ga0316204_10000567_pt1 | contig 132021 bp, 137 predicted proteins | sample 6monrhotite_MG_2_FD_205661 | JGI IMG/M metagenome (GOLD analysis project Ga0316204, IMG submission 205661) | Microbial mat bacterial communities from mineral coupon in-situ incubated in ocean water Damariscotta River, Maine, United States -... | ecosystem: Environmental > Aquatic > Marine >...
GAACACAGAAGTAAAGTCCCTCAGCGCCGATGGTACTGCAGGGGTAACCTTGTGGGAGAGTAGGTCGTCGCCGGATTAAAATGGAAAAGCCCGTCTTTTGTGAAGAACAAGAGACGGGTTTTTTTTTTTGTGTTTTTTTTGAATGAGGAACCTTTGTAAAACGGTACCCGAGGCGACGGCTGCAGGGGGTACCTTGTGGGCAGGTCGGTCGTCAACCGATTAAAATGGAAAAGCCCGTCTTTTGTGAAGAACAAGAGACGGGCTTTTTTTTTGTGTTTTTTTTGAATGAGGAACGTTTGTAAAACGGTGCCAGAGGCGACGGCTGCAGGGGGACCTTGTGGGCAGGTCGGTCGTCAACCGATTAAAATGGAAAAGCCCGTCTTTTGTGAAGAACAAGAGACGGGCTTTTTTTTTGTGTTTTTTTTGAATGAGGAACGTTTGTAAAACGGTGCCAGAGGCGACGGCTGCCGGGGGTACCTTGTGGGCAGGTCGATCGTTGCCGGATTAAAATGGAAAAGCCCGTCTCTTGTTCTTCACAAAAGACGGGTTTTTTTTTGTGTTTTTTTTAGAATGAGGAACCTTCGTACTACTGACAAGAGCGGGCTCCAACTCAAGGCTAGACGGTGAAACTTGGGCTCAACGTTTGGGTAAGGGAGCGGACAGGAAATTTGGAGGCTGTCTCAATCCAACGAAGGCCTCTCTTGGAATCCACCTCGCACTTGAGTCAAGCTGTTCCAAAGATTACTAAGAAGCGGGGCGAAGCCCTGGAGGCAGGCTCAGTTTAGAGCCGTTGGTGTGTGCTCTGAAGGAGGGCTCCAATCAGGTGGGTTAAGCCCGAGGAGCCGTCTTCTGACTTTCTTGTCCGTTAGGTAACAGCGGATTCTAAATTTAGTAGCGGAAGATTTTGTTAGGATGCATGTACTGGCCTAGCAGTGCTTGAAACTCTTTGTCTTGAGCCTCGTCTAAAACTCGTTTTGGAATCGAAAAGGCTTGGGTTCGAGTCAGGTAAAAAATGTAATCTTGTTTAGACGCCATCATTCGGACGAACCGGTCCCACTCAATTTCCTCTTCCCCTGCTGAGCTTTTGGTGACTAAAAACTCTTTGGTGATTTTATAGTGAATCGGCTGAGAAAAGAAATCTTTGGCCTTGAACAGTTTCTTTGCGTCCTGAGTGATCATTTTAGGGTAAACAAAATAATAATAAATAGCTGGGATCAGGAATACAGCCCAGACCGGGTTGGTGATCGACATGTTCGCCGCGGTCAGAGCAATACAAACAAAAAAGAGCACAAAGGTCCGATAAACCAAATCTAAAAATTGGCTTTGTCCTAATCGGATGTGGCGCAGCATGCGGTATAAGTCTTGAATTGTTAGTTGAACAGTGATTTCCATGAATTTCCAAATCAGTCGTAGGTTTTTTAGCTTGTTTGGGTCAGCATAAATCTACCACCGCTAAAACACAACCATTCGATCTTTCATGCCGGGGCTTGATGAACCAATTCTTATTATTTACGATTTTTTGGCTGGTCGGTATCGTAGTGATGTTATTGGGGCTTTATGTCTGGTACAGTTACTGGAACGGTAGAAAAATCGAGAAATTAAAGAAGGAAAAAACACCCCCACCAAAACCGAAGATGATTGAATTTCATAAGCTAGATTAACCCTATTTACCGAGGGCGAAGAGCGGTTGAGACGAGGTAAAAAGCTAACGCACATAGGACAATCGCTCCCCCAGGGGCTAAGTCAAACTGAAATGACAAGGCCAACCCTAAGGTCACTGAGACCACTGAGATTAGAACTGCAATGATCAGGCTTGCTCGGAAGGATCGTTGCAAATTTGCGGCGGCGGTGAAGGGGATGACCATCAGCGCCCCAATCAACAACACACCCATGACTTTTGAAGCCAAAGCGACAGTAGTGGCCGCCATCAGGACTAAGACTCGGTTGTAAAGTTTTGAAGGGATCCCTGAGGCCTGAGCTAACTCTTCGTCTAAAGCGAGGGAAAAAAACTCTTTTCGAAACCCCCAGAAGATTAACAAAACAATCCCACCTAAACCACCGATCGCCCAGAGTTCGGTCGGTTGGACTGACGCAATATCCCCAAATAGATAACTGAAAAGGTTTATGTTAAAGCCTTTTGACAGACTGATTAACACCACCGCACCTGCAAGTCCGGCCCACAGGAAAATAGCTAAGATCGAATCGGTCGAACTTTTGCCGCGGTCTCTGAGTCCTTCAATAGCCCAAGCGGCCACCAAGGAAACGACTAAAGCCGATGCCAGGGGGTTGATACCCATGAGTAAGCCCAAGGCGACACCAAACAACGAAACATGAGCCAAGGTATCAGCCATTAGACTGTATCGCTGGGCTACTAAAAACGAACCGATCAAAGGGGCGATCAACGAAAGAACCAAACCTGCGGCAAGACTGCGTTGGATAAAATCGTAACTAAGTGCTTCTAACATTGATCTCCTTGGTTAGAACAATCAATGTTAATGTTGGGTCTAAAACCTCTTCGGCTGTAGGGACATACCCTTTAGACTGGTAAAGTGTTAAATTCCGTTGACTCTTGTGGCCTGTGAAGAGAGAAAACTGTGTACACTCCGGGGGAGCGGTTTGCTCAATGGCTTTTAAAAGCCTAGAACCGATCCCTTGGCCTTGGTGTGTCGGTTTGACAATTAGACGACCAATTTCCCATTCTTTGCCGGTGCGCTTTGCCCGGACTGAGCCGATCACCTGGCCCGCTTCAATGTAGACCAGGAATTGGTGGGTCTTTAATTCTTGCTCCAGTTGTTCCAACGATTGAACCAAAGGGGGTAGCTCAAGCCCGGGGTACAAAAGCGCTTCAGACTGATACGCCTCTTTTTGCAACTCCAAAACGGCAGCGCACTGTGAAAGATTTGCGGCACTGATCATGAGTGGTCGTGGTGATGGTGGTGTAAATGGGTCGGGGTTGACTCGCCATAAAGTTGGTTGAGAAGGGTCGAATCTAAAGAGGCCTCTGGCGCTCCGTGGCAAATCAGCGTTTTATTTAAACAAAGCAATGTGGAAACTTGGCCAGCGATGACCCCTAAATCATGGGAGACAAACAGCAGCGTCAACTTGAGCTCTTGGTTGAGCTGGGCAATGAACTGATAGAATCGCTCTTGAGCGGCAATGTCTACCCCAGTAACCGGTTCATCAAGCAACAAGATCTCAGGTCGAGCGGCCAGGGACCGAGCAATAAAGACCCGCTGCCGCTCTCCACCTGAAAGCCCGATAATGGAGTGATCGAGAAGGTAGCCAATCCCGCAGATTTCTACCGCTTCGGCAATCGCCTTTTTGTCTTCTGCTTTAGGGCTTTTGAAGGGACCGAGCTTGGCGGTTAATCCGCTGGTGATGACTTCCTCAACGGTCGCCGGGAGGTTGGGAGTCCCGGCGGTCAGGCGCTGGGGGACGTATCCAATTTTGTATTTTTGTTTGAATTTATGGACCGGAACACCATAGAGTTCAACAACGCCGTGGGTTGGTTTCTGGAGACCTAAGAGCAGTTTAAGCAGGGTCGTTTTCCCACCCCCATTGGGGCCTAAAATCCCGACATATTCTCCTCGGGTGATCTCAAAATTGAGGTTGTCGAGCAGCAGGTTACCTCCCACTTGATAACTCAAATCACGGACTTTGATCAGTGGATCGCCGGGCATTCCAGTCCTATGGTGAGTTGTGAGAGGTTTTGGTACATCAAGGAAAAATAATCCTTTTTTTGCTCAACCTCGAGCAGGCTAACGTTGCCAAGTGGGTTTAACTCTAGGGTCTGGATCGCCACTTCTTTGGCGATCGTTTCGCTGAGGCCTGGGTTGGTCAAGGGCTCAACAAAAACGGTTTTGAGTCGGTTTTTTTTGATCCATTTGATCGCTGCCGCCATATGAGCCAAACTTGGTTTGGACTCCGAAGTGAGGCCTTGCAAAGCGAAGCTTTCAATGTGATAGCGGTTTGACAGATATCGGTATGCGTCATGGCCGACCACCATTTTTTGGTGTTTACATCCCTTCAGACCGGAGAGGTAGGCTAGGTCAAGCTCAATCAACTGTCGCTCTAAAGAGTGCAACCGGCCTTTAATATTTCGTTCTGCCTGCGGAGCTGCTTGAATCATCAATGCGGCTAGTTTTTCGCTGTACCGGAGCATCATCAAGGGATCTAACCACCAATGGGGGTCAAAGTTATTCGAGCCCCCAGGCTCGAAGAGTGACTGAGCGTCAAAGACAGTCCCTCCTTGCTGCGTGACTTCTCGACTGAACCGGTTCGCCCAAGGTTCGGTCGAAGGGCTGTTGTATAAAAATAAATCTGCTCGGCTGGTTTGCGCTAGGCTACGTAACCCCGGCCGGTAGTCGTGAGGCTCTACTCCTGCAGGAGTGAGGTTTGTCACCTTGAAATCGTCGCCTGCTAAGCTTTGGGCGACAAAGGCCAAGGGGTACTGGACCGCAACCACCTTCGGTTTAGCTGACACACAGGGGGCGTAGAGCCCGAAGGCGAGTAATAGTAAAAGTCGGTAAATCATTGTGCCTGGGGCGAAGTTGTTTAACAGGTAATTCTAAGCCTTGGCCCATACCTTGGCAAGCCCCAAAGGTCCTGGCTAAAGCTCTAAATCCATTTGCTTGAGCTTGGTGATTTGGTCTCGAAGTTCGGCGGCTTTTTCAAACTCGAGTTTCTCCGCCGCTTTGCGCATTTCTCGCTCTAATTTACGAACCGTCTTCATGTCGACCTTGCCTCCGACCAGTGCCCCTTTCGGTAAGTTATCTGTTTCGGCCCCCGGAGTGACCAGGTGGTCTTGGATTTTTTTGATGATCGTTTGCGGAGTGATGCCGTTGGCTTGGTTAAAGGCCTCTTGGATTTCCCGTCGTCGCCGGGACTCGGTGATCGTCAATTCCATGGAGCGAGTGGTTTTGTCGGCAAACATGATCACTCGTCCGTTCACGTTCCTGGCCGCTCGACCGCAGGTCTGGAGTAAACTCCGGTAGCTTCGTAAAAAGCCTTCCTTATCGGCGTCCATAATCCCGACCAAACTGACTTCTGGTAAATCAAGCCCCTCCCGGAGTAAATTGATCCCTACCAACACATCAAACTCACCAAGCCGTAGGTTCCGCAAAATCTCGGCTCGTTCGACGGTGTCGATGTCTGAGTGGAGATATTTTACCTTCACATCCAGGCCCTTGTAGTAGTCGGTTAAGTCCTCGGCCATTCGCTTGGTTAAGGTGGTGATCAAAACCCGCTCTCCTCGGGCCACGACCTTGCGAATTTCCCCGTACATTTCGTCAACCTGCCCGTCGATGGGGCGGATTTCGATCAACGGGTCTAAGAGACCGGTGGGACGGATGATCTGTTCTACCACCTGGCCCTTAGAGTTTTCTTTTTCTAAATCCCCTGGTGTGGCGCTGACGTAGAGGACTTTTTCGAGCATCCCGTCAAATTCTTCGTACTGAAGAGGGCGGTTGTCGAGCGCCGAAGGAAGCCGAAACCCAAAGTCTACCAGGGTGGACTTGCGGGACCGGTCTCCTTTATACATCCCGCCAATCTGAGGGACCGAAACATGGGACTCGTCGAGGATCAGCAGACTGTTTTTGGGGAAGTAGTCGATCAAGGTTGGTGGCGGTTGTCCGGGGCCTCGCCGGGACATAATCCGAGAATAATTTTCGACCCCAGCACATCGGCCGGTTTCTTCTAGCATTTCCATATCGTAACGAACTCGCTGCTCGAGCCGCTGGTACTCAACTAACTTCCCTTGGTCAGAAAACTCTTGCAGACGGGTCTCTAATTCCGCCCGGATCGTCTTCAGGGTTTCGGGCATTTGGTCTTTCGGTTGGACGTAGTGGCTCGACGGGTAAATCGCAATTTTACTTAAACCCTCTTTCGCCGAACCGGTCAGCGGATCAAACCGGCTGATGGACTCGATTTCGTCGCCGAACATCTCGATACGCACGGCGTCGTCGTCGTATGCCGGGAAGACCTCGATGGTATCCCCTCGGACCCGGAAGGTTCCTCGGTGAAAGTCGTACAAATTCCGGTCATACTGGATTTCTACCAATTTACTGATGATCTCCTCCCGAGTGATCTCTTGGCCACTCATTAAGTAGAGCAACATCCCGGAGTAGGCTTCGGGAGAGCCTAATCCGTAGATACAAGACACCGAAGAAATGATGATCACATCTTCTCGTTCAAATAAACTTCGGGTTGCGGAAAGCCTCAGCTTATCCAACTCATCGTTGACACTGGTGTCTTTTTCGATGAACAAATCGGTGCGAGGGATGTAGGCCTCTGGCTGGTAATAGTCGTAGTAGCTGACGAAGTACTCCACTGCATTGTGAGGAAAAAAATCCTTGAACTCATGGTACAGTTGGGTCGCCAGGGTCTTGTTGTGGGTCATGATCAAGGTGGGCCGCCCGTGTTTAGCGATCACATTGGCCATGGTGAACGTCTTACCCGAACCGGTAACCCCCAGGAGAGTTTGGTAGGGATTCGGTTTTTGGAGTCCCTCAACCAGTTTGTCAATCGCTTGGGCTTGGTCACCCGCTGGTTGGAAGTCGCTAGCTAACTGAAATAAAGGGGGCATGAAAATCTCTTGAGAGTTTAACCGAATCCCATTAAGGTAGAGGCTTCAAGTCAGTTTAAACCGAAACACAATCAAAGAGCAAAATGAAGGCGAAACGGGCATTGGTCAGTGTATCTGATAAAACAGGGATTATAGACTTTGTACAGCAACTACACAAGCTAGGGATTGAAATCCTGAGCACTGGCGGAACCGCAAAGGCGTTGCGAGAAGGCGGAGTCGAGGTCACTGACGTCAGTGAGGTGACTGGCTTCCCTGAGATCATGGATGGCCGTGTAAAAACCCTTCACCCAAAGATTCATGGCGGGTTGCTCGCTCGTCGAGATAAGCCGGAACATTTGGCGGCCCTAGAGAGCTTGGAAATCGGTTTGATTGACTTGGCGGTGATCAACCTATACCCCTTCAAACAAGTCACCGCAGACCCAGACGTTGACTTGGAAACGGCGATTGAAAATATCGATATTGGCGGCCCGGCAATGTTGCGAGCCAGCGCAAAGAACTACCACGGTGTTGCGGTGTTGACGGACCCAGCTGACTACGCTGGCGTGATTTCGGAATTGAGCGAGACCGGCGAAGTCAGCCAAGGGACCAAAGGACGATTGGCGATCAAGGCGTTCCGGTTGACTTCTTCTTACGACGCCGCAATCGACCAATTCTTGAGCCGACGGCTCTTAGAAGAAGAGCGTCTCCACATGAGCTATGGTCAAGGGAAGGTGCTTCGGTACGGTGAAAACAGCCACCAAAGCGCTAAGTTCTTCTTAGACGAACAAGGCAGCGATTCTTGCGTAGCGAGAGCCGAAGTGCTTAACGGCAAAGAAATGAGCTACAACAACTATGTTGATGCGAACGCCGCCTACGAAACGGTCAAAGAAATGGACCCTACAGTCCCTGCGGTTGCGGTGATCAAACACACCAACCCTTGTGGCTTGGCGACAGGGAAGACCGGCGCAGAAGCGGTCGAGCGGGCCTGGGCCGGTGACCCGATCAGCGCCTTTGGCGGCGTCTTGGCGACCAACACCAAGGTGGACATGGCCTTTGCGGAGTTCTTAAAAGGCGAGAATGTAGAGCACCTGAGCTTCCAAGTGAAAAATGGGGAGTATATCCCTCAGGTAGTGAAGACCGGCAAGTTTGTGGAAGTTTTGATCGCCCCTGACTTTGACGACGACGCCATCGAGTTTTTGAAACGAAAATCCAAGATGTTGCGTTTGTTGAAAGTACCGGCAGCCCAAACCAAAGAAACCGAAACGGTCCGTGCGATCACTGGCGGAATCTTGGTTCAAGGCAAAGACCAGCAGCTTTTTGATAAGTTTGACGTGGTCACCAAAAAACAATTCCCAGGGACATACCAATCCTTATCTGAATTCACCATGACCGCCTGTAAACACACCAAGTCCAACGCGATTGTCTTGGGCCGTGAATATGCTCCAGGTTGTTTCCAGGTGATTGGCATGGGCGCCGGTCAGCCAAACCGGGTGGATTCGATGCGCAAGCTTTCGATCACCAAGACTCTAGAAAACCTCAAGCGAGAATGGGACAAAACCGGGCAAACCGGGGATTTCCAAGCCTGGGCAGACAAAGAAGTCGCCGCCATGGTGATGGCTTCCGATGCCTTTTTACCCTTCGACGACACGGTTAGAGAAGCGGCTGACTTGGGCATCAAGTTTGTCATCCAGCCTGGGGGCAGCATGAGAGACGAAGACAGCATCAAAGCCTGCGACGAGCTGGGCATGGCCATGGCCTTCACTGGCCTGCGCCACTTCAACCACTAAGTAAAAGCCCTCTTGGAACTCAAACCAAGGGGGCTTTTTTTATTCAAGAGTTTTTATGCGTCACCAGTCCTTTCCTGCCCGGTTTTTTCAAGACAACCGGCGCAACTTAGCCCGACGTCTCGATGATGATGCGATGGCGATGGTTTTCGCCGCTGAGCCGATGGTTCGTAATGGCGACCAACATCACCCTTGGCGGCAGGATTCTAACTTTTTTTACCTCACCGGACTGGAACAGCCGGGGATGGTGCTCTTGGTGTTTCCTGAAAAAAACGGAACCCACCAAGAAATCTTGTTTATCCCCCCGGTGGAGCCGAAAAAGGAAAAATGGGAAGGCAAGTTGTTGCGCATCGAAGAGGCCCAGGAGATTTCTGGGATCAAGCGGGTGTTGACTATTGATCAGTTTTTGCCTCAGTTTTACCGGCTGCAAACCAACATGGGCCAACTGTTCACAGAGGTGAACTCGATCTTCCCCGACCAACCGCTGACCAAGGCGCATCAACTGATCCAGGAGTTTGGGCTCCGAATCCCGGGGTTGAATATTCGAAAACTGGCTCCCTTGATGTTGCCCTTTCGCTCAAAAAAACAAGACCTGGAGATCGAACGGGTCCGAACGAGTTTAGGGATCATCGAAACCGGACTGCGGGCAGCGGCGAAAAAGATTCGGCCTGGGGTCTTGGAATACCAAATCGAAGCCGAGCTAGCCTACCAGTATTTATATCACGGTTGTTCCAGGGTCGGGTTTGATACGATCGTCGCCGGCGGTCAAAACGCCTGTACTTTGCATTATATCGACAATTCTTCAGAGTTGAAGGATGGTGATTTGGTGCTCATTGATACCGGCGGGGAATATGGGATGTATTCTGGGGATATCACCCGGGTGTTCCCTGTGTCTGGGAAATTCACAGAACGACAGGCTCACTGCTATCAAGCGGTTTTGGAGGTGAATCGCCAGATGATTCACAAACTAAAAGCCCATTTAAGCTGGAAAGAAATCACTGAAATGTCCGCTGTGGTCCAAGGTGAAGTTTACAAAAAGTTTGGATTGATCAAAGACACCAAAGATTATTTAAAGGTCGGGTACCACCGGATCGGCCACAACTTGGGTTTGGATGTCCACGACGTCCAAAACCTTGAGTGGCCGTTGAAAGCCGGGGCAATCATCACCATCGAACCGGGGCTATACCTTCCTGACGAAGGGATTGGTATTCGGATCGAAGACGATGTTTTGCTACTTGAAGGGGGCGCTGAGGTGCTTTCCAAGGCAATCCCGAAATCAGTCAGCGACATTGAAGCGCTGATGGCTCAAAAATAAACGGCAAGTAACTTGTCATTTATTTGTTATTTTAAATTCACAACATAAACAGAACATGAAAGACAGTAACGGAAACGTCCTGAGCGATGGCGATACAGTGACAGTGATCAAAGACCTCAAAGTCAAAGGATCTTCGATCAACCTCAAGCGAGGCACGGCGATGAAAAACATCAAGCTCACCTCAAAAGACGGCGAAGTCGAATGCCGCAGCGGCAAGTCGACCATCGTCTTGAAGACCTGTTTCTTGAAGAAGGCCTGAGCGGATTTGGAGGGGCTTGTGATGTCAAGGCCCCTTGCGGTCTGACCCTCCGGCCTCTTAGCTAGACTGTAGAGGCAGGGTTACTGGGATAAAACTCCTCGTGGGTGGACGATTACTCCGTTTCGACCTCGCTTCTTAACTTGGTACATCGCATGGTCTGCGTCTTTGAGTAGGTTTTCCATGGTCTCGCCAGCCCCTAAAAACACCTTGGCCCCAATGCTAGGCGAACAATGGTGTTTATGCTCTTTGAGCCGGTATGTCTTGGTGAGGCTGGTTCGAATTTTCTCGGCAACCTTGCGAACTTGGTTGGCGGCTTCTTCGTAGTCTGCGCTCACCCCGTTGAGCAGAATAACAAATTCATCGCCACCAAAACGAGCGACGGTGTCAACTTGGCGCAAGCAGGCTTGGATCCGGGCTCCGACTTCAATTAAGAGAAGGTCTCCATATTCGTGGCCCAAAGTGTCGTTGAGTTTTTTGAAGTGATCCAGGTCCACAAACAAGATGGCTCCGTGCGCTTTTTGCCGGGCAGAGGTGGCTAGCGCAGACTCAAAGCGATCAAAAAACAATCTTCGGTTGGGAAGCTTGGTGAGTGCGTCGTAGTAGGCTAGGCTGTGAATTTCTTCTTCATATTTTTTGTCTTGGGTGATGTCGCTAAAGATAGCGACATATTGGGTGGTGACACCTTTTTTGTTTTTTACGGCGGTGATGCTGATCCGTTTCGGGAAAACCTCACCGTTTTTGCGTTTATCCCAAATTTCCCCGGACCACTCCCCTGTTTCTAGAAGTTTCTTCCATAGGTCTTTGAAAAATTGTTGGTCATGTTGGTCTGACCGAGCGATTCGAGGATTCTTGCCGATCACCTCTTCGGCAGTGTAACCGGTGACGTCGCAGTACGCTTGATTGACTCTCAAGATGTTCGCCCGAGCGTCGGTGATGATGATCGGCTCCGAAGCTTCAAAGGTGGTAGCGGCGATCCGGAGTTCTTCTTCTGCCTTTTTTCGTTGACTTGAGTCCTGAAACACCATCACCCAGCCCGAAAAATCACCGTTTTGAACACTGGTGCGGGAGGCCGTGTAATGGATAGGAAAGCTCTGACCAGACAGGGCCCTGAGTTTACAGGCGTCACAGGCGTAGGTGGCGGTTTCTGGGGCTAGTTGCGCAAGGGGCTGCTGTTCCCATGTTATCGGCTCTCCTTGAACGATGAAAAAGTCGGCTATTTGCAGGTTCACTAACCCCTGCTGTGTGCCGCCGAGCATCTGTTTGGCCGCATGATTGGCAAAAACGATCACCCCTTGCCGGTCAAATCCAATGACCCCATCGGCGACCGAGTGAAGGACCGTGTCATGAAGTTGCTTTAGTTTTCTGGAGCCGACTTGGTCACTGTGCACCTTGAGGACCTGTTCAATGCGGCTGGGCAAAAGCTTTAAAAAACTTCCTGCTTGGTCTTTGACAACATAGTCTTGTACCCCAAGCTGCAACGCTTCCACCGCAATCGGTTCGCTGCCTTCACCGGTTAACATGAGGATCGGGATCGAGTCACCATGACTGTTCCGAAGTTTTTCGACAAAACCCAGGCCGTTCATGTCTGGGAGAAGGTAGTCTAAAATGATGAGTGCAGGGTTGAGCCGTAGAGCCAGCTCAATCCCCTCCTCGGCACTTAGAGCCTTCTTAATGGTGTAGTCCGTTCCCTTGAGGGCTCGCTGATAAAACTGGTGATCATCTGGGTTGTCATCAATGATTAATAAGGTCTGGTCCATCAGGGCTCTTTGGGGATGATGACTAACTCAAGCCAAAAGTTTTTGATTCGGGTGATCGCTTCGACAAATCCGCCAATTCCTACCGGCTTCTTCACATAAGAGTTGGCCCCGGCTTCGTAGCAGCGGTTGATATCATCTTCGGCGTCCGATGTGGTCAACACGATCACCGGGATACTTAAGAGTTTCGGCTCAGCCTTGATGATCTGTAATACTTCCCGTCCATCGGTGCCAGGTAAGTTGAGATCAAGGAGGATCATGCTCGGCCGGGGAGCGCTTTGGCCGTCATATTCTCCTCGTTGAAACAAAAAATCTAAGGCTTGATCCCCATTGGTACAACGGTATACTGGGTTTTTCAAACAAGCTTTTTTGAAGGCCCTGGCGGTTGCGAGGTAGCCGTCGTCGCTGTCTTCCACGACCAAAATGGTTCGAGTATCGTTAATCATTCATTTGCTCCGGTTTTAATGTGAAAAAGAACGTGGTCCCCGCCCCAGGCTCGGACTCGATCCAAATCCGGCCCCCATGACGTTCAATAATTTTTTTAACAATGGTCAATCCCGCCCCAGAACCGCCTCCAAATTTTGTTTGTTCGTGAAGTCGTTTGAAGATTCGAAACACATTGTCGATGTGTTTTTCGGGGATGCCGATACCGTTATCACTGACATAATACACCGGGGTGTTTTTTGAGGCCTCACAACCAATTTCGATACGTTTTTCAGGTTTGTCGTTGTATTTTAAACCATTGGAAATTAGGTTTTGTAACACCTCGGCAATGCAACTTGGGTCGCCAGTGGTCATTCCTAGAGGAGAATTCCTTTTGACTGTAATGCCCTGAATGTGAGGCCCGTACATGTCACGGGTGACTTCATCAAAAATGAGGTCGAGGTCGACTAAGTCTTCTTTGATGACGCTCACCCCGAGCCTTGAGTAGGCGAGTAGCTTCTCGATCAAGGTCGTGGTTCGAAGCGAAAGCCGTTTGATCGCATGGATGTATTGATTCCCGTCTTCATCGATCAGGTGTGCATAGTCTTCTTCTAAAAAACTTGCATAGTTATTGATCCCTCGCAGGGGTTCTTTGAGGTCATGAGAGGCGATATAGGCAAATTCGTCTAACTCTTTATTGATGAGCTTAACACGGTCCTCAGATCGTTTTGACTCTTCCAATTCCTTGGCATATTGATTTCGAAACCGGTGCATGGACTCGATTGAGTAACAGACGATGATGCCGTCGACCAGAAAAACTACATTGGACCAGAAACTGGTGAATACCGACTCCAAAGTAAGGGAATGGTAGGGAGCGGTGAAAAAGTAAGTTGCAAAGCCCATCCCGATGAAGACGGCCACCATCCCTTGCTTGAGCCCTCCGCGAACGGCTGCAATGGCAACCGCGGGAAAAAAGGTGATGTACTGTAAACCCTCATCCTCTGTAGCGAGCAGGAAACGAAAGCCCAAAGCGACGCACATTAACACCAAGGTGAAAATGTATCCCCCGGAGCCGTCGAATAAACCTGCGAGACTTTTGGAATTGATCCATCTGTTCACAGCAGCGGCTGGAGTGTTGTTTTGTGTTGCGCTCATAAGCTAAGAATGGCTTCAAAGTGACAGGCGCTAACGGCTAGGAGTTTCTGTTGAGTGATCAACCTCATCCCCCTACCGTCTTTTGGCCAGAAGTTCTGAAAATAAACAGAGTAATTTAAACATATAGTATAAGAAAAAATATTGCGTCGCAAGAAATCATTTTTTTAGTTCAAAAGTATAGAAAATCGGTTTTCACGTATAAGCCCACTTATTGAGGGCTGGCGGAGATTGGGGCCATCTTGCCGTTGAAAGCAATTTGTAAAATTCTTTTTCTGGAGTGGACTTGACCTGGCCGGTCGGTGGCTTTGGTGGCGTTTTGTCAGCCCACGCCAAGGGCGATATGGTCTTTGCCCAATTCCTAAACGGCGAGAACGTTGAGCACCTGAGCTTCCAAGTGAAAACCGGGGAGTATATCCCTCAAGTGGTGAAGATCGGCAAATTTGTGGATGTTTTGATTGCTCCAGATTTTGACGACGACGCTATTGAGTTTTTGAAGCGAAAATCCAAAATAATATCTACACCAACGATTCTTGAGACACCTTGATTCTTGAGCTCCTCTCCCATCATTCCTTGCTCCGATGGTTTTATATCCTAGGGGGACCGGTACCCCAAGCTCCAACAAAGCCGATGGTGGCGGTCCTGGAGACGGCCTAAGTATTATTTTTCAATGGAAAAAAGAAAAGACCCCCCCTTTAATCGTCCTGTTAAACCCCAGCGCCCCACTGACAACTCAAACCGGTCTAACAACCGGCTCAACGAAGTTTGGCCGAGATTCAATCTGGTTTTTGCACAAAAAAGTCATCATTAAACCACGGGATCGTCATTTTTTCACAACATTAATGGTTTACCTTAACAACAAATCAGGAAATTTATCCTTTCAAATCTAAATGTGAGACGGACATGGAATCTACAACAACTTCAACAGAAGACAAGGCCTATAAGCCTGGTGTGAAAAAGGGGTTTTTTAAAAATAACCAAGATTCAGTGGGGGCTAAAGTAGCCACGATCATTGTTTTGTTGATCTTATTTTTGATCCCAATAAGTAATTTGGAAGACTTGTTAGAAGAACGGCAAGAAACACAAAAAAAAGTTGTCAGGGAAATCGCGAACTCATGGGGGCAAAGCCAACAGTTTGGCAACCTAGTCTTGCGCATTCCGGTTAGAGTTCTAGAGGACAAACAGGTCCTCATAGAAAGTGTACTCATCGAACCGTCAGAATTATTCATTGATGTGGACCTCACGGCCCAGACAAGAAAGAGAGGTATTTACCAAACGGTGCTGTATACAAATCACGTTTCTCTCAAGGGAACTTTTCCTCTTTTAGAACATCAGGAAACGACGGCTTTGGGAGGCACAATCCTATGGGAACAAGCTCAGCTGGAATTTGTTTTATATGATGTCAATGGGCTTCAAAGTGTCAAAAATTTAAAATGGAACAACGAAGAGCAAATCGATAATTTTGAAGTTCATGATAAAAGCGTAGCGTTGCTGTTGCCAACCTCCGCATTACAAGACTCGAACGGGCCGACAACCTTTTCTTTTGATGTGGAGTTTTTGGGTTCTGAAAGCCTAGATTTTATTGCTTCAGGCCGCTCCACAGAAATATCTTTGAGCTCGAATTGGGACTCTCCTAGCTTTACCGGGAGCCACCTCCCCAACCAATCCGAAATTTCAAAGAGCGGGGTAACGGCAAAATGGAAAATTACAGACCCCACGCAGAATAATATTTATCATGCTTATCAAACGAGCCGCTTTTTACTTGGAATGAAAAGTGTGTTTGGTATGGATTTGGTTCTTCCTGTAAGTCACTACCAGATGGTAAATCGCTCCATCAAATACTCGATACTTTTTGTGTCTTTAACCTTCGCCTCCTTTTTCCTTTTTGAGGTCATAGGGAACTTGAAATTACACCTTCTGCAGTACCTGATGATTGGTCTGGCCATTTGTTTGTTTTTTCTTAACCTCTTGTCTTTAAGTGAGTTTATCGAGTTTATGTATGCTTACCTCATCTCGGCGATAGCGACCATCCTCTTGATTGGCACCTATGCCAAGGCGGTGTTAAAAGAATCCCATAAGTCGTGGATCATGGTGGTTAACCTCGTGGTGATGTATGCATTTTTAGGGTTTATCCTCACAGCAGAGTCCTTTGCTTTGCTTGGTGGCTCATTGGGGCTGTTTGCTATCCTTTCTCTAGTTATGTATCTTACGAGAAACATTAACTGGCATCAAATAAATATGAATCAAATGAGTTCAACCCAAAGAACTCCACCTGACCCACAGTCGTAATTGAAAATAAATTAGCCTAGCCGGTGGCTAGGCCTTGAGTAAAAAGAAATGCAAAAGAACATTCTGGTCATAGACGATGATTCCCATAATAAGGAATCGAGTATTTGATTTAGCTCGTCCTTTTCTACTGGCTCAGTGTACTCAAGGTTTGCCCCAAGCCCCAAGCCGATAAGAATTTGTTCAATGGAATCTTCAGCTCCGTCGTGGTAGATCTGGATTTTACGAGCTGGGGTGTCAAACTCGAAAGCCGCCTTTGGGTGTTTATCCATTAAGGCCATCTGGATCATCCGTTCCTCAGCAGGACAATCCATCTTCGAGACGTGAAATTGGCTAACATAACCCGACTTAGGGGTGTGGGGATTTTCAGAAGCCAATATTTCCGGTTGCTTTGAATCACATTGGCAACTTCCTTGGCAAGAATCGCTCATTTAAATAGTTAAAGTAGGTTAAGAATAAAGCTTTAGGATTGTTTTATTTAGCGAGTTAACGGTCACTTTACACAAAAATTCAAGAAAATGCGAACCTATACTAGGTTTCTCATTGTGGGCCCTGTTTTTATCTTATTGATCTTTCTGATCAATTAAAACCTTTGTTTTTCTACTTCGCCTTCTATTGGCTTGAGTAGAAATGGCCAGCAACATCAAATAAAAGATACTGCCGACCATAAATTCTAACCTTATTAAAACCCTCTTTCTAATGCGACATCCCTGAATCAACTACCTTCATCTTCGACTCTAACGTTCGGTAGACGATAGGTAAGACGATCAAGGTCAGGGCGGTTGCTGAAATGATTCCACCAACGACAACTGAAGCTAAAGGTCTTTGAACCTCAGCACCCGCTCCTGTCGAAAGCATCATCGGTAGAAATCCAAAGGCCGCTGAAGTCGCAGTCATCAAGACGGGCCTAAGCCTCATTATCGTCCCTTGAATGATCAAGTCATCACCACTGAAACCGTCCAGTTTTAGACGGTTAAAGTAACTCACCAGCACAATCCCATTTAAAACGGCAATACCCGAAAGTGCAATGAAGCCAATAGCCGCTGAAATACTAAACTCAAGGCCATTAAACATTAATCCGGCTACACCTCCAAATAGGGCCATTGGAATACAAGCAAAGATCATTAAGGTCTGTAAAACGCTTTTAAAAGCCATGTAGATCATCATAAAGACTAACAGTAATGCAAGAGGAACAACTAATGATAATCGGTTTTTAGCTTTTTCAAGGTTTTTAAAACTACCTCCCCATTCCATGTATACACCTGGGGGAAGTTTGATTTCCTTTTCGACCGCTAGTTTAGCCGCTTGTACAAAACTTGCGGTATCTCGTCCTCGGACATTGATTAAAACAGCAACACGTTTCTTCGAAGCTTCTCTTCTAATGTCTCCATATGTTTCTTGTATACTCACATCAGCAAGTTGATCCATCGGAGCCGTACTGCTTACATTTATCCCAACAGGAATTTTACGAATCGAATCAAGTGAGGATCGATCCTTGTCTCCAAGACGAACTACAATTGGAAATCGCATGACCCCTTGAAACAAATGACCTGCCTCTGTACCGCCAATGGCAGTTTCTACTGCACTAAGAACGTTATCTTTGGGAATCCCTAACCGATAGAGAGCTTCATTTTTTGGATTAATCCTCAGGACTGGTGACTTCCCTTTGGTTTCTTCCTCTACGTCACCTGCACCGGGTACCTGTTGGATCACTTCAGCAGCTTGAGCACCTATGGCGGAAATTTGATCTAAGTCTTCACCAAATATTTTCAAAGAAACATCTGCACGCACCCCTTCAAGCAGCTCGTTAAATCGCAGTTGAATCGGCTGGGAAAAAATAAGACTTTGACCGGGTACAGATTCTTCTAAGCTTTCTTTGATCGCCACGATTAAATCTAGCTTAGTTCGCTGCTTCCCGTTAATTACTGGCCACATTTCTATTGGATTTAATAGCGCATAGGTATCTGAAATATTTGGCCCCATTGGATCAGTGGCAACTTCAGCGGTTCCAATTCGAGACAATACTTTTGAGACCTCAGGAAATTCTAAAATCAACCTTTCCGAAATCTTTTGCAGCTCTACTGACTGGTCAATACTGATGTTAGTGGGCCTAACTATTTGTAAGGCAATCGAGCCTTCCTCAAGCTGAGGTAAAAAATCTGACCCCAATCCATTCAGCATATAACCGCCGCCAGCGATGGCTGCGATACCGAAGAGAATGATTGCAGTTCTCATTTTCAAGGCTACCTTGAGTGTAGGGATATATAACGCTTCGATTCCCCTCATAATCCAAGGTTGTTTCTGTTTTACCTTTCCAGACAAAAAGGCTCCCGCCAATGCAGGGATTGTTGAAAAAGAAAATAGAAACGCCCCCGCCAAAGCAAAGCAGAAGGTTGATGCCATGGGAATAAACATCTTAGCTTCAACACCTGTTAAAGCGAAAATAGGGATGAAAACCATGATGATAATCAACTGCCCAAAACCAGCAGCGGCGCGGATTTCTTTGGTGGCTCTGATGACTGCTTTCTGAATTTCAGGTCGTGATAATGGGCGTCCTATTTGCTTCGCTTTTGCCGAGATATGCTGCACACAATTGTCCATCACAATAACCGCCCCATCAATAATAATCCCAAAATCCAAGGCTCCTAAGCTCATCAAATTTCCAGAAACATTAAAATATTTCATCAATATGAAAGTGACCATTAAGGCCAAGGGAATCGTAATTGCGGTGATAACGGCTACCCGAACATCACCAATTAAAAGCAATAGGATTAAAGCTACCAAGGCAGCACCGTGAAGTAGATTTTGTTCAACAGTAAACAAAGTACGGTTAACCAAGATTGAACGATCATAAAGTGGTTCAAATTCTACCCAGTCTGGAAGGCTAGCTTTGATTGCTTCAATTTGATTTCCCACGTCAGTGGAAACGGTTCGACTGTTTTCACCAAGAAGCATTAAAATCGTTCCAATCACAGCTTCTTGGCCATCTACCGTTGCAGCCCCTGTTCTAAGTTCTTTATCTAAGGCAACATTAGCAACGTCCTTGATACGGACAGTTTGAAGGTTAGGAAGCTTTTTAATGACTATTGATTCAATGTCTTTGATCGATTTCACCAACCCTGTCGCTTGAACTAATAGTTTTTCTGAGGTTTGTTGAATATAACCACCACCAGTATTACGATTATTCGCTTCGAGAGCAGCAACTAATTCGTGGATATGCAAACCGTATTTAGCTAGGTCGTTTAGCCTTGGTTGGACATAATATCCCTTTTGAAACCCGCCAATAACATTGACTTCTGCAACACCTTTTACGGTCAACAACCTTGGTTTGATGATCCATTCATTAACTGAGCGAAGTTCCATCAGTTGTTCTAATCGTTTCAGAGGGTCGTTTGCTTTTATCTTCGCATCTAGCGAATAAAAATAGATTTCACCAAGTCCTGTTGTAATCGGCCCCATTTTAGGTTGAATCCCAGCAGGCAACTGGTCTTGAATCGTTTGAAGTTTCTCTGCAACCAATTGTCGGGCTCTAAAAATATCGGTGCCTTCTGCAAAGATGATGGAAACTTGCGAAAGTCCAAACCTTGTCACAGAGCGGATTTGATCTACTCCAGGAATTCCACCCATACCGCTTTCTACGGGGTAGGTGACAAAGGTTTCAATTTCCTCAGGAATCAAGCCAGACACTGCCGTGTTGATTTGGACCTGTACATTTGTGATGTCCGGTACGGCATCAATGGGTAGAGACTTAAATGACATCCACCCAAAAAATATCACTACTAATGTCAACATAAGGGTTAAGCCCTTTTGCTGCACCGAGCGTTCTATAAGTTTATCAATCATGTTTTTTTAATGTTTGAAGATTAGTGAGCATGTCCTTTTCCGCCCTGTCCGCTAGCTTCTAAATAAGCCACATGTAAAAGCGGAACACCGGAGACAACAATTTTTTGGCGATTTTTTAGGCCTTGAGCTTCGACAAATACGTATCTGCCTTTCCTCGCAAGTAACTTGACCTCTACTAACTCGTACCAACCCTCACGAAATCTATAAAAGGCAGTATGTTGTTGAAATTCGACTAGGCTCTTTTCTGGGAGTCTTGCTTGGCCCTTTGAAAAACGGATATTTTTTGTCTTGATTCGAAGTAATGCTGTGGCTTTTTTAGAAAGTTGAAAGGCTTGATCCTTTTCTCGAACCTCCGTGATTGCTTTGCCAGGGCCAAATTTAGAACCCCCATGTTCGTCGTGGCCATCTTCACCTTCGTGATCATCATGCTTGTCTTCTCCTGCATGATCATCATGCTTTTCCTCGCCTTCGTGATCATCATGCTTGTCTTCACCTACATGATCATCGTGCCTGTCCTCACCTTCGTGATCATCGTGCTTTTCTACGATTGCTTGTGCAAAAACATAGGCAGCATTGTCCAATACGGGAGTGAAGGCATAAAGTGTAACGGCAATCAACAACACAAGGCCTATCAATAAGTTTGCTATTTTCATTTTATCTCCTTATTCAGGATTTTTCCTTGTAATGATAAAACCTTCCAATAAGCAGTGTTCCCTTCTTGTTCGAGTTGGTGTAACTGTCCTTGAAAAGCCAAAATCTGTCGGTGGACTTCGATGACGATTGCAGCCTCTACCACCCCTCTTTTGATGAAGGAATGCAGTTCTTTATGCCGTTGTTCAATGTCTTTTTCTTGATCAAAAGTCTTGAAGGTTTCTACCGCTGACTGGTATATCTCAACATTGCGCTCAAATTCTTGTTTCAAGCGATTTTTGAGTCGTTCTAATTGAGCGATAATACGCCCTTTAGAAGCCTCTGCTTGAGCTGTTCCACCTTGATTACTGTGGTAAATTGGAAGGGGTAAAGATAATCCAAAACCTAATCTTGTTGTTTGGCCAGTTGGCCCATTTTCTATAGTTATTTTTGGTCCGACTTCTAAATCAGCAGAAGAAAGGGAATTTTGAACCTGAACCGAAGCTTGCGCAGAAACAATTTCGGCTTGGGCGACTTTGATTGACGGATCATCGATAGGATCTGATTTTAGTTTTGGCCAAGTTGAGATATGAGGAGACAATATTGATTCAATATTGGGTATCTTCTTACCCGCACGTAATTCCAGTAATCCAAGAAGCTTCCTCTGTTCATTGAATAGGGTTTTTTGATGGATTGCTGTCTCTCTTCGGGCAAGAGTAAAAGCGGTTACCGATGCTTTTTGTTCTGGCGAAAGACCACTAGCTTGTTTGAAACGAGATACTAACTCATCAAAACTGTGAATTGTTTCAGCAAGAATATTCATTTCTGTCTGAATTTGGCGTAATCGTAGCAGGTCGAGCTTAGTATCCATGACTAATCTATGCTGGATTTGCTTCAACTGCGCATTTACTATCGAGACCCGAGAAGCAGCAAAGTTTTTGCGGCTTGTACGTTTACCCCCCATTTCAAAGGTATGATAGTAACCAACTTCGAGGCTTTTATTATCACCTCCTATCACATCACCGGCTACTTCTAATCGAGGATTAATAGGTTGAGATTGGGCATCAATCCCTCTTTCTTGTTCTTCTACAAGCAGTTTTGCATCTTGCAATGCAGGTGCGTTAAGTAAAACGCATTGAATTAATGATTTCTCTGAGTTTATTTGAGAGCACTCTTGCTGCGCTGATGCAGAAAGCGGAGTAGTCCCTAGGAAACTCAAGAGCATCAAGTATACTCTTAATTTCATTAGATTTCCTGTTAAGTGTAGATGGAATACTGGTATTTAGCGGTTAATGCCAAACACCAGAAAAAATCAGTTGAACTTCCAGCTGACCAGAATTTTTTTCAACTGAACCTATCTGCACTTACCAGTAAAATAAATTCTTGCGACGTATTGGCTGTCTAAAGTTTTGCTGGATTGGTCCAAAAACTCAGCAATTTGAATCCTTGAAACTTTAGACTCACCTTTAGTCCGGCAACCTTTACTACTAGTTGGACGAAAAAAATCTCCTTGATTCACCTTAACTGCCATCTCAATGGCAGCTTTTTTTGCTTCTTGGGGGGAAGAAAAAGCCGGAGTTTCAACATTTTTGTATATGGTTCTTGCGAAAGCTGAAGAAAGACTGAAGGAAAATAGAATAGAGATAGCAATAAGGATAGAGCGATACATAGGAACTCCTAGTCGGTTAATTCGAGTAATGTGGCTAAAAAAGCCTAGAAAAAAGAATCAAAAGGACCTCTGGCGAGGTCAGGAGCTAACGTACAATAACAATAGTGCGAAGAGCGACTAAAGAGGGATTTGTTGGGGGAGGTAAGTTAAGAACGCCTTGGGCAGGGTTTAATTTTCTAAAAGATGCAGCATCCCAAGTGGGAACCTTTACCGAAGATAGTTTTGATTGCTTGCTAGTTGAAGACTTTATATTTTGAACAGATATCCAAAGCGGAAAATCGAAATGGTCTAGCTCTTCTTGCGTGTTACCAAACAAGGATAGATTTGAAGGAGCTGGACCTTCATGATCATCGTGGAAGGAATTTTCATGAGCTTGTTCAAGCTGAACGCAGCCGTCTGCTTCGATACATAAAACAGCCGCACTTCCTGAAGCCATTGCGGAGACTGGTATAAAAGCTACCAAGCATACCGTGGCTACAATCTTTTTAATTTCAGTTTTTAAAAAAGACAGGAAGTTCATAGAAAATTTTCTAGGATTATCATTAACTACAGCCGAACACTGCTAGAAAAGCATGCAAGCCTATAGTGGATAACAAGGTATTAAATTTTTTACACTGAGTCAAGGATAGTAAAAATTGTCAGCGATTTTGACCGTATCCGATTACTTAAAGCAAAGTACACCTAAGCGTTTGGTTTGAGATCGGGTTACGATAATATAGTGGACCTAAAATTTCAGACAGAAATTGAGTTAGGTCTTATTCCTGAATTACAAAAACAAACCTAATTCAGGAGAAAAAATGAGCAGAAAGAAACGGTCATTTACAGCAGAATTCAAGACCAAGGTGGTCTTGGAATTGTTATCTGGTGATAAAACAGTGGCTCAACTAGCCAGCAAGTACGAAATTACACCAAACAGCCTTAATCAATGGAAGAAGAAATTCCTTGAAAATGCATCGTTGGCCTTTGATGTCGGTAAAGCGACTCAAATCTTCAAAGACGAGATTGAGGATTTGAAGAAAGAGAATAATGCTCTAGCCAAGAAACTGGGTAAAACGACCATAGAAAAGGACTGGGCAGTGGGAAAGCTAGAGAGCTTGGACTCCTCGACTAAGAAGTGCCTTGTTGAGTCCAAGCAGGTAAATCCAGCTATTTCTATGGCAAGGCAGTGTGAAATAATGGGACTGAATCGTTCAGGGCTTTACTATAAGCCCAAACCAATCTCGGAAAAAACGCTAGCGATGATGAATCGGATTGACGAGGTATACACAGATATTTCATCAACCTATGGTTATCGATTTATATTATGCACCAGCAACTCTTGGAGGACGGCTATTCAGTGGGTAAAAACAAGGTCCTCAAGCTGATGAATTTGATGGGTATACAGGCAATCTTCCCTAAAAAGAAAAAGTTAACCTCCATCAAGGATCGAGAACACAAGATTTACCCCTATGCTTTGAAAGACTTAGAGGTTTATCATCCAAACCACGTTTGGAGCGGAGACATCATATACATCCGAGTCCATGGGGGATTTATGTATCTCGCAGCAATTATCGATTGGCATAGCCGAGCGATCCTAGCCTGGAAGCTTTCCAACTCAATGGATACAGCTTTGGTCACCGACATCTTAAAAGAGGCGATTGAACGCTATGGAAAGCCTGAAATATTCAATACAGACCAGGGCTCGCAATATACTAGCAAACAGCATACAGACCTTCTCAAAGCTAACAAGATCACCATTTCGATGAACGGCAAAGGACGGTCAATTGACAACATCGCTATCGAAAGATTCTTCAGGACATTAAAGTACGATGAAATCTACATCAACGATTATCAAAATATCCGAGAACTCAGGGCTGGAATCGACCGATACATGGATTTTTATAACTTCAACCGGTTTCACTCAGCTTTGAAATATCAAAAACCGATGGATGTTTACCAAAAGGAAAAATTAAAAGCTGCTTAAAAGAAAGGAAAAAGGAATATGACTCAATTGAAAACCTGCCTAGACAACTAGGTCCACTTTATTTTTTTGTGCGGATGTAAAAAAATCCGCTTTGTTGTTGAAGCTCGACCTGCCGCTTTAAGGTCTGTTGATCAAATTGGTACTCAGTGACCTGGATGCTGCTGTGGCTGCTTAAGCGAATCAGCGAACCGTCAATCATAGAGAACTCGGGGGTCTAAAAATTATACCCGATGTTGAGGTCGGACCGAGTTCCTTCACGGTCTTGGTAAGAGGACCAGGTGGAGTCTTTGGTCTCGGTGGTTTGGTAGAGGGAAAGGATCAGCCCGTTTGCAGGCACCCATCCAAAACCAATTTTTCGGTTGCTGGTGTTGTACCCTGGGACGGACTCAGTGGCGATTTCCAGGTTGCGGACTCCGTCGCTTTGGTAGCTCAACAGAATCGGGCCCATCTTGACTTCTGCGCTCAACAGGGTGCGGAAGGTTTCGGGGTGGATGTTTTTTTGCCCTGTGATCTGGGCAACGCTTTTGGGAGAGTGCAGGTTGGAGTACTCGAGCCGCAGCTGGGTTTCATCCGGCTTGCCGGCCATCAGTGCCAGGGCGTAGGCGCTTTGGTTCCATTTGTTCGCCGACTTATAGGTCTCGGCCTGCTTGACCTGCTCGATTCCCCAAGCGAAGAAAAAGACGTTCGCCAGCTGCGCGGTGATTGAGGCGCCGTTGCCGGTTTCTTTTTCAGTGTTTTGTGTTCCAGGTTGGTAGTCGCTGGTCCGGTAGGAGGCACCAAAGGAAATAGCTTTGGCCAAATAGGCGAAACCGATGGTTGAACCGGAGATTTTGCTCTTGCTGATCGATTGGGCGCCCGCCGGGTTGGTCGAGGTTTGGGTGATGGTTTGGCTGGGAATGAAGCTCGCTTCGATGTTTACATTTTCCGTTTGCGCCAAGAGGATGCCTTGGCTGCCGGTTTCGCTCCATTCGACAGATTTGTCGGCATTGGAGCGCACTTTTTTGTTGGTCCCCATGGCGAGGGTGGCCGTTCGTTTGTCGTCTTTTTCGTTGCTCCCTTTGACATATCGCCAAGAATTAGCCGCTGGCATCAAGACCGGCTGGCTGGGGTCCAGCGGTGGAGTAGCCACCTGAGCAAAGCAGGGTGTTGAAAACAGGGTGATCAGGGCGACGAGCGCAAGCCCGTGCCGTTGGAAAAACGACATGTTGTTTGGAGGTAAAGGTTCGTTATGCTCTCTATTGAGAAGCAATCATAGTGCCAGTTTTGATCATTGTGTCACCAGGACAGCGGCCACCACTCTGGGTTCATTCATACAAGGTAACCCGCTTCGGGTCAAAGGACTCGCGGACCGCTTCACCGATGAAGGTGAATAATAACAAGATTAAAACCGTAGCCAACGAGGGGCTCAGCAAAATCCAAGGGGCGTAGTCGAAGGACTCCTGTCCCTGCCGGAGCAACTCTCCCCAGCTAGGTGTGGGGATCGGTAGGCCATAACCTAGGTAGTCCAAACTGGTCAAAGCGCCGATACCGGCGACCATTTGGAAGGGTAGTCGGGCGATAATGGGCACCAAAGCGTTGGGTAGCAAGTGCTTGATGATGATCCGAAGATTGCTCGCCCCCATGGAACGGGCGGCCTCGCAATATTGTCGGTTTTTTTCTCGGTAGATTTCTGCCCGCATCAGCCAAGTCATTTCGGTCCAACTGACAAAAACCAAAATCCCTAAAAGTAGCCAAAAGTTGGGGGTGATCAAGGCGGCCATGATCAGGATCAGGTACAAGGTTGGAATCGAGGTCCAGATTTCCACGAGCCGCTGCATCAATAAATCAAATTTTCCACCAAAATACCCCATCAAACTGCCGATAAAAACCCCAAGGGTCGAAGTGGCAAAATAGAGAGCAAAGGAAAATAAAATGGCGACTCGGAACCCATAGAGCAACCGGGCTAAAATATCCCGACCCGAATTGTCGGTGCCTAGGTAGTGAGCGGATGAAAAATCCGGCGGGTTCGGCGGGTTGTCGGTGAGGGTGAAGTCGCTTTCGTAGGGGCTGTAAGGCACTAGAGGTAAAAGCACCCAACCTTGCCCCGTGCCTTCCCATTGTTCTTTTAGTTGTCGGTAGTTGGTCTCATATTGGTAATCCAGGCCGAAGGTTTTCCCGGGGATCACGGCGCTGTAGCTTGGGAAGTAGAGCGACCCCTGGTAAGACACCACCAACGCCCGTTGGCTGACAAGCATCTCCAGTAAAAGGGACAGCCCAACCAAAGTCACCAACAACCAAAAAGACCAGTAGCCTCGTTTGATTTGTTTGAATCGGTGGATTTTTTGGCGGCTGTTGGGGTGTAGGCTGAACAAGGAGGACCTATAGGAACGAGTTGGTGTTAAGGTAGCGAAATTTGGGTTTCTCATCAACTGCCGATTCAACCCCATCAAAAACCGCTTTACCGACCCCGGCGAACCTCATAGTCTAGAGGGGTTCTTAGACCTATAATCAAGAGAAAATCGACATGCAAAAACAATTATCCTGGACCCGGGCAGACATTGCCAAAATTTATCATCAAGAATTTTTAGAGCTGGTCTACCAGGCCGCTCAGGTGCACCGGGAGGTTCATGAGTCGAAAGAGATTCAAGTCTGTACCTTGCAGTCGATCAAAACCGGTGGTTGTGCCGAAGATTGTGGGTATTGTTCCCAGTCGGTTCACCACGAAGCGAACATTGCTCGCCAAAAGTTGATGGATGTGGACCAGGTGCTTGGGCTGGCAAAAGAGGCCAAGTCCGAAGGCAGCACCCGGTTCTGCATGGGCGCCGCCGGTCGTGAAGTGAAGGACAATGAAGATTTTGAGAACATCTTAAAGATGGTTCGTGGGGTCAGCTCTATGGGGCTTGAGGTTTGCTGTACTCTGGGAATGTTAGGGCCAGAACAGGCGGGTAAGCTAAAAGAGGCCGGGTTGTATGCATACAACCACAACCTCGACACCGGGGAAAAGCATTATTCTAAAGTGGTGAGCACCCGGACCTATCAAGACCGGCTGGACACCATCGACACGGTGGGCGAAGCGGGGATTTCTCTGTGCTGTGGCGGTATTTTGGGCCTTGGAGAAAACGAGGATGACCGGATTGACATGCTCCATACCTTATCGAATGTCACCCCAGCTCCCGAGTCGGTGCCGGTGAACGCCTTGGTGCCCATTGAAGGCACCCCAATGGAAGGGCAAGGGAAGGTCGGTGTCTTTGAGTTGGTGCGGATGATTGCCACCACCAGGATCGTGATCCCTACCGCTATGGTTCGGCTTTCAGCGGGCCGAGAATCGCTGAGCGAGTTGGAGCAGGCCTTTTGCTTTATGGCCGGTGCGAACAGTATTTTTTCTGGGGACAAGTTGTTGACCACCCCAGGTGCGGGCCAGGCAGCGGACCAAGCGTTGTTTGCTCAGTTGGGCCTCAGCCCTCGCAAGCCTTATAAAAACGAAAAAATCTAAGTTTTTTCAAGCTCCGCAAACAGGCCAAACTCCTTGGGAGCCCCAAGGAGCGGTCTCGCCGTCTGGGTTCTTCAGGCGGCCATCACTTCCACAATATTTTGGTAGATCCTCAGCACTTCTTCTTTGGTGATGCAGTAGGGGGGTAGGATATACAGCGCTTGGTCTAAGGGCCGTAACATGATCCCTCGTTCGAAAAAGGCTGTTTTCAGCTCGGCGACGGTATTGTATTTTGCGCCTTCGACCCGAGCCCAGTCCATGGCGGCCATGGTTCCCAACACCCGAAAGTGAGAAAGCCGGGGGCTGTCTTGGAGCATTGTAAGCCCTTCACGGTGCCAAGGTTCCATCACTGGGTACACTTGGTTTTGCTTGAACAGCTTCAAGGAAGCGAGAGCGGCAGCGCAGCCGAGCGGGTTCGCTGTGAAGCTGTGGCCATGGTAAAAGGTTGGGTCCAGCGCCGCCGACTGATCCCCTAAGAACCCAGCGTACACTTGGTCTGAGGCCATGGTGATCGCCATGGGCAATGTGCCCCCGGTGAGCCCTTTTGAGAGGCAAATCAAATCGGGGAAGACCTGGGCGGTTTGGCAGGCAAAGGGTTGGCCAGTTCGGCCAAAGCCCGTCATCACTTCATCAAAGATCACCAAGACCCCAAAGGACCGGACGAGGTCCACCAAGGCTTTTAAAAATTGCGGTCGGTAGAGCCGCATTCCGGCAGCCCCTTGGATCAGCGGTTCGACAATGATCGCTCCATAACCGGTCGGGTCCGCCTCTAACACCGCTTGGGCGTGTTGCAGCGCCTGGGCTTCTTTGGCTTCGATCTCGGCGTCCCCTTCCCAAGTGGTGGGCCGGGGGAGTCTGGTGACGTCAAAGAGCAACGGAGAAAAGACCGGGCTGAATAGGCTGGGGTCCCCGACGGACATCGCCCCTAAAGTATCCCCATGGTAGCCCCCTTCTAGGGCGAGGAACTTCCCTCGACCTTTGGCTTCTTGATTCGCCCAATACTGAAAGGCCATCTTGAGCCCCACTTCCACAGCTGTGGAGCCGTCGTCTGAAAAGAACACCCAATTGAGCGGGTCGGGTACAAAGGACTGGAGCTCTTTGGCTAAGGCTTGGGCCGGTTGGTGGGTGTAGTCGGCGGCGATCACTTGCTCTAAGGTCAAGGCCTGTTGGTGAATCGCCTCAGCGATTTCCGGGGTGCCGTGTCCATGGATCGAGACCCACCACGAAGAAATTCCATCGAGGATTTGTCGGCCGTCTTCAAGGGTCAGGTATGCCCCCTTGCCTTGGGTGACCATCGCTGGTGCTTTGGCTTGAGCCATTTGAGTGAACGGCATCCATACATTCGAGGCGTTTTTCATGGGGTAGTAATCTTGGAAAAAAGGTCGGTTAAGGCGGCCTGGTTCACCTGGCGGTATTGGTCGATTTGCGCCAGGATGGGGGCGTTTGTGAACTGGCGGATGTCTTCGGCGTTCCGTTCATTGGTCGGTCCACTCATCACGATCCCCCATAAGGGAATTCCTCGTGATTTTAGAGCTTCGACAGACAACAAGGTGTGGTTCAAGGTGCCGAGTCCTGAGCGGGCGACCAACAATACCGAGAGGCCGGTGCTGCGAATCCAGTCAATGAGCAATTCCTTGGGGTTCAAGGGAACCATCAAGCCCCCGACCCCTTCGATAATCAAGTGCTCTTGGGTGGGTTTGGGGAATTGGACCTGGGCCGGGTCGATGACCTGGCCTTCTAAATCAGCGGCCTGATTCGGCGAGAGTGGCGCTCCGAGCCGGAACGTTTCTGGGGAAAAATGTTCGGGCCCAAATCCGGTGATTTCCTGAATCCACTGCTGGTCGGTGCCCTGGTCGCAGCCTGACTGGAAAGGCTTAAAATAGTGCGCCTTCAGGCCCCAAACCAAGGCGGCAGAGACCAAGGTCTTGCCCACGTCGGTGTCGGTGCCGGTAACGAACAGTTGTTTGGGGAACTTAGACACCAGGGGCCTCGTAACAAAGATAAAAAACTTGGTGGGAAACCATCAACCCCTGGGGGTGTTGCTTGTCCAGGTGACGAATGAGACGCCGCATCTGGCTGCCGGTCAGTTGCGATTGACTCAGGGAGGTTTGGGCCCCGATGGTTTTGAAATTTTCGAAAAAATCAATCGCTCGTGGAAAGGGGACATCCAAGGTGGATTCTTTAAACTCAAGGGTGCCCGGCAGAGCTTCCAATGCAGACTTGACCTCAGAACCTAGAGGTAAGGGGTTCGCTGTGTAGGGTAAATCAAGCGCTTGGGCTGCCGCTCTCCACTGGGGAAAGCTTCCTGACCCAAGGAACGAAAGGATCAGTTTTCCTTTGGGTTTGAGCGCCAAACCGTAGCTCCTGATCGCTTGGACCGGGCTTTGGAGCCACTGGACCGCCAGTGCGGAAATAATCAAACTATAATGATTCGGAGGCAAGGGCTGGTTCCCGTCCTGGAGATCAAAGGTCAGCCCATCAAAACCTTGAAGGTTTTGTTTCGCTTGCTTGAGCATTTCAGGGGAAAGGTCGGTGACTAGGAAGGGGCTCTCAGGCAACAGGTGGGCAACCTGTGCGGTGACTTGTCCGGTCCCGCAGCCTAATTCTAACCGAGGTCCCTCAGGGAGAGTCTTCAACCAGGTGGGCAGCAACCCTTCAAATTCTTGGGCTGCCTTCTTTTGTAAGAACCCGAAGGTTTCATAATTGGCGGCCCCGTGATCAAAGGAGTCGGCAATTCGTTGGGTTGAGGGGTTCATCAAGGTCAGGCTTGCAAGATTAAGGAACGTAACAGTTCTGGTGTATCAAGTTTGCATCCATGCCCGGTTTGAGGCAACCCCTTTACCGGAGAACCCAGCTTTTCTGCTAAGTGGAGTCCTTGAGAAGGGAGGGCCACTTGATCTGTTTCCCCTTGGATCAGCAAGGTTTTTGGGCCTGTTGTCGGCGGCTCCCAGGTCTCTTGAGATAACCGGGACAGGTCTTCTTGTAGTAAAGCAACGTCCAGTTGGTCCCATTTAGGGGTCAGTGACAAGGGAACGTCGCAAAGCTGATAAAATTGGCGCAACGTGGTGATCGGGTCACTCAAAAGCCCCTGATCCAGCCCTTTCAAGGACCGAGAAACCAACCGTTTTGCCCTCGGCTCAGTGGGCACAAAGGATTCAAATCCCCCAAGAACCACCAAGAGATCACAAGACTCTAAGAAGGGTTTAGGAACCTGCCACAGCCCCATGGAGTGGGTGATGATATTCCACTTCCCGCCCTTTGGGGCGTTCAGGGAAGGGGCGTTGGTGTAGCCTCGGTCAAAAAACCACGAATTGCCGCCCAGGGCCTCAGCCAAGGGGGCGAAACAACCGGGGTCCATCGCCCAGCCGTGATAAAAGGCCCAACTTGTCATGGCCGCTTCCAACAGGTGAAGGCCTCAGCTAATTGGTCAACCTGCTGGGTGCTATGCAAGGCGCTTAAGGCAATGCGGATTCTCGATTTTCCAGGCTCGACGGTAGGGGGCCGGATGGGGATGGCCAAGAAACCTTGGGACTGCAAAAACTCTGCAAGGTGTAAGCAGGCAGATTCCTCCCCGATCACCACCGGGATGATTTGAGTTGTGGATTCCAAGGTGTCGAATCCCGCTTGGTGGAGTTTGGCTCGTAGCCGGCCCGCCATTTGATGCAAGTGTATCCGTGATTCGTCCAAAGTCGGGACCAAGTCCAAGGCCTGATCGATAGAACCGAGGACCGAAGGGGGCAAGGCGGTGGAGTAGATCAGTCCAGAGTGAAAATTGATCATATATTCCATCAAGTCTGCTGATCCGGCGAGGTAAGCGCCAAAGGAGCCCAGTCCCTTGCCAAAGGTTCCCATCACCAAATCGGCTCCTAAACCGACTGAGAGGCCCATCCCTTGGGGGCCTAAAACACCGGTGGCATGGGCCTCATCTAAAACCAAAAAGGCACCGTGGGAGTGACAAAGCTCAACTAAGTTGGGTAGGTCAGGGCGGTCGCCATCCATGGAGTACACAGTTTCAGCGAGCACCACCACTTTTTGATTCTTTGCTTTGGAAAGCAGTCCTTCGAGGTGGTTTAAGTCGTTATGCCGGAACCGTTGGAATTTGGCCCCCGAAAGCTTGGTGCCTTGGATCAGACTGTTGTGGATCAACTTATCCATCAAGACCAAGTCGCCCAGCCCGGCCAAAGCGGCCACGAGGCCGACATTAGCCTGAAATCCAGAATTGAGGATCAGAGCCCTATCGGTTTGTTTGAGCGCCGCTAATTTGGTCTCGATCTGGTCATAATAGGGTAGATCGGCGCAAACTAACCGGGAGGCACCGGAACCGGCACCAAAGGCTTGGGCGTATTTCACTGCCCCTTGGATCAGTTGGGGGTGCTGTGACAGGCCCAGGTAATCGTTGGAACTGAAATTGATTAGCTCCGTTCCGTCGAGCTTTACTAGGGGTGCAGCGCACTGCTCTATGGGCCGCAATCGGCGGCGTTGGCCTTGGTCGGTACGGGTTTGCAGAGCTTGTTGAATCCAGGTGTTTTTCATGGGCTCAATCTAGCGGATTTGTCCCCCTTTGACTAGAGTGACCGGTTTACTTTGACCCGGTCCTATACTATGGTACAAAATAACAATTTATTTGGATGACGATCAGGAAATGATGAAACCTTTGGTGTTTTTACATGGCCTTGAAGGCAAACCCATGGGGCACAAGGGGGGGTTTCTTGCGAGCCGATACTCGGAGTTTATCGCCCCGGCGCTGGAGCCCGATTTGGACCTGCGCTTAGAAGTGGCTCTAGAGACAATCACCGAACCTTCGGTGATTGTCGGTTCTTCTTTGGGGGCGCTCACCGCTTTGATGTTCACTCAAGTTAAACCTGACTTGGTGCTTGGGTTGGTGCTCATGGCCCCCGCCTTGGGCGCCTTGGATCCTAGCCGGATGCCTTCAAAAGTTTTACAGAAAATTGCGGCCTTGGAACTACCTGAGGGGATAACCTGCAAGGTACTAGGGGCGTCGCAAGATGAATTAGTTGACCCCCAGGCGATCCGCCGTTGGGTGAACAGGGCGCCGCAACCTGAGTTGGTGCAGCTGGAATTTGTTGAAGATAACCATGGGCTCGGAAAGCACTTGGAACATATGAACAAATTAATACAACAGTTAATGGAGTGAGGGGATGGATTATTCGTTTGGGGTCGCTGAGGTTATAGAACCGGCGATTGAGGCATTGGCCCAAGAAGATCGTTGGATGCGGTTATATGATCGCTCTTCGAAGCCCGGTGGCTTGGTGTTACTCAAGGAAGACATCCCAACGTGGGTGCTCCCAGACCTACACGGTAGAATAGAGTTTTTGAAGTCCTTTATGAACTCTGACTACCAAGGGAAAACGATGCGTGAACGATTGGCTGCTGGAGAAGGCCAAGTGGTTTGTCTCGGTGATGCGATGCACACCGAGTCGGCCTCTTCGATCCGTTGGAGTCAAGCGTTTAAGGAGTTTGGTGAAGGTTTCGAAGACGCAGAAAAAATGGAAGCGGAAATGAAAGTCAATTTCCAAACCATGGCTTTGGTGATGGAGTTGAAAACCGCTTTTGGCCCCTATTTTCATTTCCTCAAAGGGAATCATGAAAATATCTTGGACCGCTCTGAAGGGGCAAACCGGACGGTGAGCAAGTTTGCTGCTGAAAGCACCATGGTCCGGGCCTGGGTATTGCGCTATTTGGGTGAGGGATTTTTAGATCAGTTCGCGGCCTTTGAAGACTCCTTACCGATCTTAGCCCGAGGACGAAATTTTCTGTGTGCCCATACCCAACCGATGGATTCTTACAGCTTTGAACAAGTGACAGACTACCGAGATAACCCGGAAGTGGTCTACGGCCTTACCTGGACCCGGCCTTCTCAGGCGGACCCGGAGGCGGTAGGCAAAATGCTCAAAGATTTTTTAGGGGGCGATCAAACCCAGTCGGTGATGGTGGTCGGTCACACACCGATCAATGAATTATACAACTGGGATGCAAATCAAAAGCTCCTGCAAATCCACAACCCTGATCGACAAGTGGTTTGTTTGCTTCAACCAGGCCGAGGGCTACAGGTTGATCAGGATATTTTTGAATTTGGCTTTTAGGAAACCTCAGCTGAGGTGCTGAAACAAAGGCACCATCAGCCCTAAAAACAAACTGGGTAGGATCAACGTCAAGTCGGCGGAAATATAAAAAGGAAGCCCTGCCTTTGAAGCCCGTTTGAGGTAGCGGTTGAACCCGAAAAAACTGGCTGAGGTCAGCGCCATCGCTGCTGCAGGGACCCATTCATGGGTGTGCAACCCATAGAATATTAAGAAGCCCACCTGGAAAAATAAGTTAATATCAATGAGTTGGTGGGCCTTTGTTCGGCCCAGTTTTGCGGCCAAGGTGGTGCATCCGCTGGCTTGATCAACCTCCAAATCCCGAATGTCAAACAGCAGGGTGTTCGAAAACACCCAGCTCGCCCAAATTGCCCCTAGGAGCCCGAGCCTTGTCAAGTCGAGGGGCCCATGGGTCTCGATCGCCGGTAAGAATAAGGTCATGTAGGTCCAGACCAAAACCATCAAGGTGGTTTTTGCCCAGGACAGCCGTTTCAGCCCTTGAGGAGGCCTTGGGTCCTGGCTCGGCTGAGGCAACTTGATGATCGAGTAGCAAAGCGCAAATCCCGACAAAACGAAAAAACTGATCAGACCTTGCTTTGATAGCTGGGTCGAAAGCCCCAAAGTCAGCAGCCCGCTGCCTAAAATCAGCCACCGGTTGAGCGGTTGGTGGGTACTGAGCCAACGGCTTTTTTGGGGGAAAATACTTTGCTCTTCAGGGGGCAACGTGAGGTTGCGCTCTAGGGTATAGAACAAGAACGTCGCCGAGCCGATCAAACAGACTAACCAAGGCGAAACGCTGTGGTGAAGTAAGTTCAGGGAAGTCCAAGAGAGGGCTAAGGCACAGGTGAGGACAGAAACTTCGGAATAAAGGAAAAACTGAATCAACGGCATGATGGAGTCCTGACTGCACCGGAGCCCCGGTGCAGATTGATGTATAAGCTTTAAGTTGCCACCAACTTACGGCGAAGGTAGGCGATTTGTTCTTGGTGGGGCAGGTCTTTGGGGCAGTAGTCCTCACAACCCATGAGGGTCATACACCCGAAAATCCCGTGTTCGTCACCAAGGACCTCATAATAGTCATCATCGGTCCGTTTGTCACGGGGGTCGATGTGAAAACGTGCAACTCGCATGAACCCAGCGGCGCCGAGGAAATCTTTTTTCATCCGCCGAGTGCCGCAGGCAGCTAAACAACAGCCGCACTCGATGCACCGTTCCAGTTCGTATATCTGGTCGGCCACCTTCGGCTCCATGGGCTCTTCAATGGCGGTGATGTCCAAGGTGTCTTGGTCTGGGTCATGAATCCAGCTTTCGATTCGCTCAGCCATCCGGCGCATGTCTTTGCCGGTATCGACCGACAAGTCGGCGATCAACTCAAACACAGGCATCGGTAGTAAGGTGATGATCGGCTCTGCGTAGGAACTGGTGAGAGTCCGGCAGGCAAGGCTTGGTTTGCCGTTGATGATCATCCCACAACTCCCGCAAATCCCGGCTCGACAAACAAAGTCAAATTGCAAGGTCGGGTCTAGGGTTTCTTGGATAAAATTGAGGGCAACAAAGATGGTCATCCCTGAAGTTTCCTGAAATTTATATTCCTGGATCCGAGGCTTGTCTTCAGGCAGGTGCTGGTTGTACCGCAAAATCCGGAAGGTTAGCTCTCGAGGCTTTAAATTCGGCGCCTTGTCATGATATGGTTTCATTCTCTGCCTCTGAAAAGTCGTTCGTTGTGGCCTTGCAAATTTTTAGGAAGCTCTACAGGCATCAGGGCCTCTTGGATTTTGTGCCTTCCCTGGTCGGCTAATTCGGCTTGGATTCGTTCGACTTCCGCGACTCTTGCGGGGGTGTCGGGGTGGTGCGTGATGTTTGCTTTCCCATAGCCTCGAAATCCGGGAGGGAGTTCCATGGTGCTCACATCCAAGTCTTCGTATTTTAGGGTTGGCATCAAGTCATCCAGGTTCGGCCAGTAAGCTAAGGTTCGCTTGAGCCAGTTGACATCGTCTCGGGCGGGGAAGTCTTCCCTCGCATGAGCGCCACGGGACTCCTCTCGGGCCAAGGCACCATCAGCGATGCAAAGGGCAAGACGAATCATTTTCGGCACTCGCAGAGCCTCGGCCAATTCGGCGTTAGCTCCCTTAGCCTTGGTCGTGACGGTGATGTTCCGAGAGCGTTCGAGCAGAGACTTTAGCAGATCGACCCCTTCTTGGAGGGCTTCGCCAGTCCGGAAAATCCCGACATGGTTCATCATCACCTCCTGCATTTCGTTGCGCAGGGTCCAAGCGTTTTCACCGCCATCGTGGTTCATCAGGGTGTCAATCTTGGCTTGTTCGGCTTTGAGAAACTGCTCAACCACCTGCGTCTGGATACCAATTTCATGGGTCTCGCAGTAATCGGCAACAAACTCGCCAACAATCATCCCTGAAACGACCGTTTCAGCAACCGAATTGCCGCCCAGTCGGTTAAAACCGTGCAGATCCCAACAGGCTGCTTCTCCGACACAAAAGAGCCCCTGAAGGTCAGGAGACATTCCTTTTTCGTCGGTTTTGACGCCGCCCATTGAATAATGCTGGGTGGGCCGTACCGGAATCCAGTCAGTGACCGGGTTGATCCCAAGGAAAAACTGGCAAATCTCGTTGACTTCCCTCAGGTTCTTTTCGATGTGTTCTCTGCCCAAATTGGTGATGTCTAACCAAAGGTGGGGGCCATAAGGGGAATCAACCCCTTTGCCTTTGCGGATATGCTCGGTCATCCGACGGCTGACAACGTCCCGGCTGGCCAGTTCCTTTTTGGCGGGCTCGTAGTCCGGCATGAACCGGTACCCATCAACATCTCGAAGCACCCCGCCGTCTCCTCGGCAGCCTTCGGTCATCAAGATGCCCGCAGGGACAATGGCGGTTGGATGAAACTGTACCGCTTCCATGTTGCCCAAGGCAGCCTTGCCGGTTTCCATGGCGATTGCGGCACCCATACCGGTGCAGATCACTGCATTGGTAGTGACTGAGTAAAGCCGGCCATACCCACCGGTAGCGATGGTGGTTGCCTTAGCGATATAGGCGCTCAGTTTGCCGGTGATCAAGTCTCTGACCACAGCGCCATGGCAGCGGTCTCCTTCGTGGATTAACGCGATGGCTTCTTTTCGTTCGTGGACCGGGATCTTATTTTGAATCGCTCGGTTGTCGACAGCATATAACATGGTATGCCCCGTCCCGTCGGCGGTGTAGCAGGTCCTCCACTTTTTTGTGCCCCCAAAATCCCGGGCGGTGATCAGTCCGTGGGCTTCGACCTTTTCTTCTAAGGTGACATGCTCGGCGTTGATCACCGTTTCTTTGGGGCCCTTTTGAACTCGGCTCCAAGGGACGCCCCAGGAGGCCAGTTGGCGAATCGCCTTGGGGGCCGTGTTGACGAACATTCGGGCCACTTTCTGGTCGCAGCCCCAATCTGAGCCCCGGACGGTGTCTCCGAAGTGGACGTCTTCGTCGTCCCCGTAGCCCATCACAGAATTGCCTAAGCTGGCTTGCATGCCCCCTTGGGCTGCGGCGGAGTGGCTACGTTTTGCCGGGACGAGGGAGATGATGATGGCGTCAAGGCCACGTTCTTTGGTGGCAATCGCAGTCCGTAAACCTGCAAGCCCACCGCCGATGACTAGATGATCAGTATAGATGATTTCCATAAAGCTTGAACCTAACGATGGTGGATGATGGGCATTTGATTGTTTGATGCTGGGGGGGTGTACCGAGTGCCTTCAGGCAAATCAAGGTTCATCCCAAGCCGGACATAGGCGATGATGCTTGCCGTGCCGACTAATAGATAGGTGATGGTTAAAATTCGCTGCAACACCCGCAACACCTTTCGGGCTCGTCGGGGTTCTCCGATCAGGATTCCCCATTTCAACATAACACGGTAAAGCCCGATGAACCCGTGGACAACCACAGCCCAAAGCAAGATCAAGTAAAAGATCCACATCTGCTGTCCTAAGTACCGCTCAGCAGCCAGGAAGGGGTCGATCTGTCCCGGGTTGAACATCATAGAGAGGACATGGGCCGAGCCTACGAAAAATAGAATAAACCCGGTGATCGCTTGCATGAGCCAAAGCCGAGTCTCATCGTGCTCGAGGTTTTCGATTTGATCTTGCATCACTCGAAACTGCCTCCAGCTTGCGGGGAACTTTCGCAGGGCCAAGCCAGCATGGACAACCAGGGTCGAAAAAATCACAAAAGCAACCAAGCTAACTAAGAAAGGAAACCCATGGCCTTCAGGGTCCATGAAATTCGCCTCTAAGGCCTTGTCTACAAAATAGGCGGTGTCAGGGCCAAGTAAGATCGCTGAGACAGCAAGAATGTGCCCCATTATAAAGAGGCCCAACAGGGCACCTGTGACGCTTTGGATTAAATCCAGTCGTGCAGGGACCTTGGACTTTTTCTGCCTTGATTCAATGGTAAGATAAGCCATAGTGACCGAGGGAAAGGTTTAACAGGTATGTATTAGTTGAACTCAGGGTAAGTCAAAAAGACCCGTTTGATAAGACAAATGTTTGGAAAAATGGAGTAAAGGAAGAAAAAAACGAGGAGATAATTATTTCGCTTGCCAACTTATAAGTGAAGTGGCAGATTCATCGTTTCGCCACAAGTTAGTTATTTAGCTAGGCTGAAAAAACACTTGATCAAATGCATTCTGACAGCTAGAGTCGCTAGATTGCTGCAGAATGCAAGACCCCCAGCATTGGCTGGCGTGGGACTATGGGGTATACCCGAAAAATACTTGTCATATACAGTAGAGTTTAATCAATTATGCCGACTTTGAACCAGCTGGTCCGCAAAGGACGAAAACGAATCATCGAGAAGAACAACGTGCCTGCTTTGCAAGCATGTCCACAACGCCGCGGCGTTTGTACTCGTGTATATACTACGACCCCAAAGAAGCCTAACTCGGCTTTGCGGAAAGTAGCACGGGTTCGACTAACGAACGGTTTTGAGGTGACTTCTTATATTGGTGGTGTAGGCCACAACCTGCAAGAGCACTCGGTTGTATTGATTCGAGGCGGCCGGGTAAAGGATTTACCTGGTGTTCGGTATCACATCATTCGTGGAACCTTGGATACCCAGGGTGTCAGTAAACGAACACAAGGCCGATCTAAATACGGCGCCAAGAAGGCTTAGGAGAAAATATGTCACGACGTCACAACGCTGAAAAACGGCAGATTGCTTCCGATGCTAAATACGGCAGTCAATCTTTAGCTAAGCTGATCAACTGTCTGATGAAAGACGGAAAGAAGAGCATCGCTGAAAAAATTGTCTATGATGCATTGACCACCTTGGAAGAGAAGATCGAAGGTCAAAGCGGAATTGATATTTTTTACGAATCAATCCGAAACGTGTCTCCAAACTTGGAAGTGCGCTCACGAAGGGTTGGTGGTTCAACATATCAGATCCCTGTTGAAGTTCGAGAAGAGCGACGATTGACTTTAGCTTTGCGCTGGTTGATTGATTCTTCTAGAGGCCGAAACGAAAAGACAATGGCTGCAAATTTAGCGGCTGAATTGTATGATGCATACAATCAGCGTGGTCCTGCAGTTAAGAAAAAAGAAGATACCCATAAGATGGCTGATGCGAATAAAGCATTTGCTCATTACATGTGGTAGGCTGATTAAGGATGGAAGAGTCGGCGCTTTCGAGCACCCGCAATATTGGGATTATTGCCCATATTGACGCTGGAAAGACGACGACAACAGAAAGAATACTCTACTACACAGGCAGAAGTCATAAAATAGGCGAAGTTCACGATGGTGCTGCAACCATGGATTGGATGGCCCAAGAACAAGAGCGAGGAATTACAATCACCTCTGCTGCAACTACTTGTACTTGGAAGCGTTCAGACCGCAGTTACCAAATTAACCTGATCGACACTCCAGGGCATGTCGACTTCACAATTGAAGTTGAACGTAGTCTTCGAGTTCTTGACGGGGCCGTGGTTGTTTTTTGCGCAGTCTCAGGGGTTCAGCCTCAATCGGAAACGGTTTGGAGACAAGCGGATCATTACCAAGTCCCTCGTTTAGCGTTCATCAATAAGATGGACCGTGTCGGCGCAGATCACCAAGTCGTGATTGACCAGGTTAAAGAGATTTTAGGCACAATCCCGGTGCTGGTTAATCTGCCCATTGGCAGTGAAGATCAATTTCGCGGGGTGGTTGACCTGATTGAGATGCGGGCGCTGGTCTTCAAAGAGGATCAATTTGGAACTGAGTATGAAGTTTCAGCGATCCCTGAAGAGATGCAGGCGGAAGTTGAACTGGCGAGAGAAACTCTGATTGATGAGTTAACCCAGTTAGACGACCAATTGCTCGAAAAGGCTCTTGGCGACGAGGAGATTACTCCTGCGGAATTGAGGGCTGTGATGAGGAAGGGCTGCTTGGCAAACAGGTTGACTCCTGTGCTGGTTGGCTCCTCCTTTAAGAATAAGGGTGTTCAGCCCTTGTTGGATGCAGTGATTGATTTTTTGCCTTCCCCGACAGACGTTGTGGCGGCAGTTGGTCATAATCCATCGAATCTGGAACAAACAATTGATTGCCCGGCAGACTCAGAAGCTGATTTGGCGGTGTTGCTTTTTAAAGTGCAGAACGATCCCTTTGCAGGTTCTTTGAATTATCTCAGGATATACTCTGGGACGTTCAAAGCCGGCGAACAACTTTGTAATCCTGCGAAGGATAAAAAAGAGCGGATCGGAAAGATCTTTAAAATGCATGCGAATAAACGAGAAGAGTTAGATCACGCAGAAGCAGGTGACATTGTTGCTGTTGTTGGATTGAATCATTCAACAACTGGTGACACTCTCTGCCGAAAGGGAAAAGAAATTTTACTGGAACAAATTGACATTCCAGTCCCGGTGATCTCGATTGCCATTGAACCGAAGACGAAAGCTGATCAAGATAAGTTAGCTGACGGCTTGGCAAAACTGACTAAGGAAGATCCGAGCTTTGCTGTTGGTAGAGATTCGGAGACAGGTCAGGTCCTGATTTCAGGGATGGGTGAATTGCACTTGGAAATCCAATTGGACCGGTTAGGCCGGGAATTTGGTTTGAAAGTGAATACCGGTAAACCACAAGTGGCTTACCGGGAAACTGTATCGAGGCAGGCGACTGTTTCGGAAGTATTTGACAAGCCGTTGCTTGGGAAGCCCGCATGGGCGAAAGTTCAACTAGAATGCACACCGCTTGAAGTCGGGGAACCGAATCAAGTTGATTTTGCAGATGGCTTGGAACTGACCGACGAGATGCAACGGCTGATGTCAGAAGGTATCAATGAAGGTTTGGCTTCAGGTGTGATCGCCGGGTATCCGGTGATCAATTTAAGAGCCAAAGTTTCAGCGGTAGAAAAGAGGGATGAAGCATTCAATCCTCAGGCATACAAGATTGCAGCCGGGATGGCTTTGAGAAAGGCCCTCCTGGACGCTGGCCCAGTTAAGCTGGAGCCTGTTATGAAGGTAGAAGTGACCTGTCCTGCTGAGTTTACAGGGGACGTCATTGCAGATTTGAATTCCCGTGGCGGAAGGGTTCAGAGCATCGAAGATAAAAAAGGTGCTCAAGTCGTTCACGTAGGGGTTGCATTATCTGCAATGTTTGGTTATCTTACTAGCTTACGCTCCTTAAGTCAGGGGCGTGCAACCTTTTCAATGATGTTCGACCACTACGAGAAAACAATCCTCTAGTTGGTTTTTTAAGTTAAATCTCCAACCGTTACCCGGTCTTACGAGAGAGTAGAAGATGGCGAAGGAAACCTTTAAAAGAGACAAAACTCACGTTAACGTGGGTACTATCGGTCACGTAGACCACGGCAAAACCACCTTGACCGCAGCGATCACAAAAGTGTCCGCTCTTAACGGTAAGGCTGAGTATAAGGGCTACGGCGAGATTGACGCGGCTCCCGAAGAGCGAGAGCGAGGGATTACCATCGCGACTGCTCACGTTGAGTACGAGTCTGAGAACCGACATTACGCTCACGTTGACTGCCCAGGTCACGCCGACTACGTGAAGAACATGATTACTGGTGCTGCCCAGATGGACGGCGCGATCTTAGTAGTTTCGGCTGCTGACGGCCCAATGCCTCAGACACGAGAGCACATCTTGTTGGCGAAGCAGGTCGGTGTACCTTACATGGTAGTTTTCTTGAACAAGGTTGATCAGGTAGACGACGAAGAGTTGTTAGACTTGGTAGAGATGGAAGTTCGTGAATTGCTTTCTAGCTATGATTTCCCTGGTGATGATATCCCAGTGATCAAAGGAACTGCCTTAGGTGTTGTTGAAAGCACCTCCACAGATCCAACAGCTGCTGAATACAGCAGCATCAAAGAATTGATTGACGCTGTTGATTCTTACATCCCTGATCCAGTTCGTGAAATCGACAAGGATTTCTTGATGCCTATCGAGGACATCTTCTCTATCTCAGGTCGTGGTACAGTTGCTACTGGCCGGATTGAGCGTGGAATTGTTAAAGTCAACGAAGAAGTTGAGATCGTTGGAATCCGTGACACTGTAACAACAACTGTTACTGGTGTGGAAATGTTCCGCAAGCTTCTTGATCAAGGTCAAGCAGGTGATAACGTTGGTGTTCTTCTTCGAGGAACTAAGCGGGAAGATATTGAGCGAGGCCAGGTCCTTTGTAAGCCAAAGTCGATCACTCCTCACACAAAGTTTAAAGCAGAAGTTTATGTATTGGCCAAAGACGAAGGCGGCCGACACACACCATTTTTCAGTAACTACCGGCCACAGTTCTACTTCCGAACGACTGACGTTACCGGCACCATCAAACTGCCAGAAGGCGTTGAGATGATTATGCCTGGTGATAACGTTGCGATGGAAGTTGAGTTGATCAGCACTATTGCGATGGAGCCAGGGTTACGTTTTGCTATCCGAGAAGGCGGTCGAACCGTCGGCGCGGGTGCAATCTCTGAGATCATCGAGTAAAGGAACAATCTCATGACCGAAAAGATTCGAGTCAATTTCAAGGCCTTTGATCCTGCTCAACTGGACAGGGCTGTGAAGGAAATCGTCTCCATCGTCAAGAGAAGTGGGGCCAGCGTTGTTGGCCCGATTCCTTTGCCGACGAGAAGGCATCAAATCTGTGTGTTACGTTCTCCTCACGTCGACAAGAAGTCGCGAGAGCAGTTCAAGATAACTACGCATAAACGATTGCTTTATATTACTAATACCACCGCTCAAACGATGGATAGCCTGATGAAACTGGAAGTTTCAGCCGGCGTAAAAGTTGATATTAAGCTAAAGTAGGGTTTTTCCTACAAGACTGACTAAGGTACCCATGGCAACCCTCAATGTTGTAAATTTGAATAACGCTGAAGCAGGCAGCTTAGATCTACATGATAATGTAGCGGCTGCTCCTTTGAATCCTTTTGTGATCAAAGATGCGGTAGTGGAAGTGATGGCTCGTCGACGATCGGGTAATCACAAAGCTAAGGGCCGAGCTGAAGTCTCTGGCGCTAGAAAAAAATTGTTCCGCCAGAAAGGAACCGGCGGTGCCCGACAGGGTAACGCTCAGGCTCCTCACCGGCGACATGGTGGTGTTGTGTTCGGACCTGTTGTTCGAGATCACTCTATCAAGTTGAACAAGAAAGTTAAGAAAAAAGCACTTTGCTCGGTCATTTCGCAGAAGATCCGCAACGGCCAGTTGATTGTTTTGGATAGCCTCGAATTAGAAAGCAACAAAACCAAGGATTTGGTGAAAGTGCTTGAAGGCTTGAAGATCAAAAAGGCGTTGATTGTTTTTAAGGAAGAGAGCAACAACTTTACTTTAGCTTCTCGCAACTTGCAGAACCTGAGCGTTGCTCACGTCTCGAGCTTAAACGTTTACGAAGCGTTAAAGTACGAGCAGTTGGTTGTGACCAAGGATGCATTGAAGGATATTGAAGGGAGACTGTTAAATGACTAGTCATTATTCCTTGATCAAGCAGCCACATATCACTGAAAAAGTCCTCTTGATGAAAGAAGATAATAACACAGTGGTTTTTAAAGTGGCTCCTGAGGCAAACAAGGTTGAGTTAAAGAAAGCGATCGAAAGTATTTTTGGCGTGACCGTAGAAAAACTTCAGACCGTTAACGTCCGAGGTAAGGTAAAACGATTAGGCCTCCGACAAGGACGACGTGCCAATTGGAAAAAGGCAATTGTTACTTTGAAAGAAGGCGATAGCATCGATTACTTCGAAGGCGCATAACGGGTTTTAAGAAAAGGAACGGACTTCATGAGTATTATAAAGTATAAACCGACCTCACCAGGTCGGCGCGGGATGAGTGTCTCAGGCTTTGATGAGATCACGACAGACCGACCAGAAAAGAGTTTAACCGTTGCCCAGACCCGAAAATGTGGTCGTAACAACAATGGTCGCATCACGGTGCGGCACATGGGTGGTGGTCACAAACGACGATATCGCATCATCGACTTCAAACGAAATAAGTTTGGTGTCCCTGCGAAAGTCGTGAGTATCGAATATGACCCGAACCGGACTGCTCGGATCTGCCTGCTTAATTACGCAGACGGTGAAAAGCGGTACATCTTGGCTCCTGCGGGAATTCAAGTTGGTGACCAGGTTGTCAGCACCGAAAATGCTGATATCAAGGTGGGTAACACTTTGCCGATGAAGAACATCCCGATGGGAACCGAATTGCACAACGTTGAGTTGAAGCCACTTAAAGGTGGTCAAATCGCTCGGAGTGCCGGTACTTTCGTGACGTTGATGGCGAAGGAAAACGGGTATGCTCAAATCAAACTTCGCAGTGGCGAGACTCGATTAGTTCAATTGGACTGTCTAGCAACCATTGGCCAAGTTGGTAACGCTGACCATTCTCTGATCAAAGTGGGAAAGGCCGGTAAATCAAGGCATAAAGGCATCCGACCAACCGTTCGCGGCGTCGTGATGAACCCAGTTGACCACCCACATGGTGGTGGTGAAGGCCGAACCTCTGGTGGACGACATCCGGTAACCCCTTGGGGTAAGCCGACCAAAGGTGCAAAAACACGTAAGAACAAGCGGACAGACCGCTTTATCATTAGCCGCAAGAAAAAGTAAATTAGGAGAAGAAAGTGCCTAGATCGCTGAAGAAAGGCCCCTTTGTGGACGAACACCTTTACCGCAAATGCGCCGTAGCTAAGTCGGCAGGAGACCGCAAGGTGATTAAGACTTGGTCGAGAAGATCGGTGATTTTACCTGATTTTGTTGGTCTTAATGTGGCTGTCCATAACGGCAAACAGTTTGTACCGGTGTATGTGACCGAAAACATGGTAGGACACAAGTTTGGTGAGTTTTCACCAACTCGTACTTATCGAGGTCATATCTCCAAGTCAGACAAACGGGGAAAGAAATAAGCCATGGCTAAACTAAGAAGTAACCTTGCTACGGCCTGGGTTAAAGGGGCTAAGGTTACCCCTCGTAAGGCGATGTTAGTCGCTGACCAAATCCGTGGGATGAACGTTGTCAATGCGTTGGCAATTTTAGAAAACACCCGCAGATCGGCGAACCCGATTGTGCACAAGGTGTTGCAATCAGCCGTAGCAAACGCTGTAGAAAAAGATCAGTCTATCAACCCCGACGAATTAGTCATTACTGAGGCTAGAGTCGATCAGGGCCGTGTGTTAAAAAGACTTAGAGCAAGAGCTATGGGTCGTGGTGCGTTGGTTCGTAAAAAGACCAGTCACATCCGACTCTCAGTCGGCTAACTCTAAGGACAAGGAGAAGGTTTTGGGACAAAAAGTAAACCCCATCGGCTTGCGGTTAGGTATTAATCGCACCTGGGCATCAAACTGGTACGCCGAAAAAGATTACGCGGCCATGTTGCAAGAAGACTTTAAGATCAACGACTATGTCAGGGAAAACCTGAAGAACGCCGGTGTTGCTAAAGTTGAAATTGAGCGAACTGCAAATAGCCTGAGGGTTTTTGTTCATGCCGCTCGTCCAGGGATCATTATTGGTCGTAAGGGTGAAGAAGCTGAAAAAGTAAAAAACGCTTTGGCTCGGTTGGTTCAGAAGAAAGACTTGATTTTAAATATCAAGGAAATTCGTCGACCAGAAACCGATGCTCAGTTGGTTGCTGATTCAATTGCTCAACAGTTAGAGCGACGGATCGCTTTTAGGCGAGCGATGAAAAAGACGTTGCAAAACGTGATGCGATATAACGTACAAGGTTGTAAGATCATGGTTTCAGGTCGGTTAAACGGCGCTGAGATGGCTCGTACTGAACGAGTGCATGACGGACGTGTACCTTTGCATACTTTAAAGGCAGACATTGACTATGCTGTTGCCAGAGCAAAAACTATTTACGGTATCATTGGGGTCAAGGTTTGGATCTTCAAGGACGCCGAAGCTCAGCAAGCACAGCAAAGCCAGCCTGCTAGACGACGAAAACGTAAGCCAGCTGGAAGGGAGAACTAACCATGTTGTTACCTGCTAAAACAAAATATAGAAAACGGCAGAAAGGCCGCATCAAGGGCGAAGCGAGCCGAGGGAACGAAATTAGTTTCGGAACCATGGCGATCCAAGCTACCGGGCGAGGTTTTTTGACTTCTCGTCAAATTGAAGCAAGTCGACGAGCGATGACTCGACACGTAAAGCGTGATGGTAAGATCTGGATTCGGGTGTTTCCTGACAAGCCGATTACTGCAAAGCCTGCCGAGACTCGGATGGGTAAAGGTAAGGGCTCTTTAGATCATTACGTTGCTGTGGTGAAGCCAGGTCGAATCTTATTTGAGATCGATGGTGTGGACCCTAAAGTTGCGAAGGAAGCCTTTCGCTTAGCAATGCACAAGCTTCCGATTAAAACGACAATCATTTCTCGGGAGGTTTGATTATGAAAGCAACTGAACTGAGAGCATTGTCTCAAAAAGAATTGATTGGCAAGATTGCCAGCTTGGAAGAAAACCTGTTCCGTCTCAACTGCAATAAAACTTTAGGGCAGTTAGAAGACACTTCGGTGATCACCAAGGCCCGCCGGAGCGTTGCTCGGGCAAAAACTATTTTGCGTGAAATCGAACAGAAAGGGTAGATGAGCATGAGTGAAGAAACCAATTCAATCGGCCGGAAGAAAGTCTTGCTCGGTACGGTTGTCAGCGACAAAATGGAAAAGACGGCAACCGTATTAGTTGAACGGACTTTCCAGCACAAGCTGTACAAACGAACGGTTCGAAAGACCAAAAAGTATAAAATTCACGACGAAGGCAATGAATGCCGGGAAGGGGATCGCGTTAAACTGATTGAGTGTAAGCCAATCAGTCGTGATAAAAATTGGCGTTTGCTTGAGATTGTCGAGCGCGCAGTCTAAAAAGATCATTGGAGCATAAATCATGATTCAAACAGAATCTCGGGTCAACGTGGCGGATAACTCAGGGGCCAAAGAGATCATGTGCATCAAGGTATTGGGTGGCTCACATCGACGCTATGCCCATCCTGGTGACGTGATCGTGGCTTCTGTGAAGCACGCGACTCCCCAAGGGAAAGTCAAGTCTGGCGAAGTTGTTAAGGCTGTGATCGTACGCACTAAGTACGCCACTCAGCGAAATGATGGCAGCGTGATTCGTTTCGACGATAACGCCGCAGTTATTTTGACTGCAAAAGGTGAACCTATTGGAACTCGTATTTTTGGTCCCGTTGCTCGAGAGCTGAGGGCGAAAAATTTTATGAAGATCGTCTCTTTGGCACCTGAAGTGGTCTAGGACTTTAAGGAAGCAATGAACAGAAAAGCAAATCAAAGCAAGCGGCATAAACTCCTGATCAAAACAGGTGATTTAGTGCAGGTGATTGCAGGTAAAGATAAAGGCACAACCGGGAAGGTTCTCAAAGTAGATCGCGAAAAGATGCGTATCTTAATTGAGGGCGTGAACATGGTGACTAAGCATCGTAAGCCGAACGGATCTAACGAAGAAGGTAAGATCGAGAAGTTTGAGGCGCCGATTCATTACTCAAACGTTTTACTTTTCTGCGAGAAAAGCGGAAAAGGAGAACGATTGAAGATTTCGGTGAACGACGATGGTACAAAGGCACGTGTCTTTGCTCAATCTAACATCTCCGTAGACTAACCGAAGGTACGACGTGGCAAGGCTACAAGAAAAATATAAAACAGAAGTTGTCCCCGCTTTAACCAGCGAGCACAGCTACAAGAACAATCATCAAGTACCTAAGATTACCAAAATTGTGGTAAACGTAGGTGCGGGAGAAGCAGTTCAGAACGTCAAGTGTTTGGATTCTATCACCGAGTATATCGCTGATATTACCAGCCAAAAGCCAATCCAGCGAAAGGCGAAAAAGTCGATTGCTGGGTTCAAGCTGAGAGAAGGCCACCCAATTGGGGTTATGGTGACTCTCCGTCGAGACCGAATGTACGACTTCCTAGATCGGTTGATCACTATTGCCCTGCCTCGTGTAAGGGACTTTAAGGGGATCAGCACCAAAGCGTTTGATGGTCGAGGGAATTATTCCTTGGGTATCAAAGAGCAACTTGTATTCCCTGAAGTCAGCTACGACCAGATTGACAAAATCAGGGGAATGAACATCACCATTGTCACGACTGCAAAGACCGACGACGAAGCTCGATCCTTGTTGCGTGAAATGGGACTTCCGTTTAGAAAATAGGTTATGGCTAAGAAATCGGCAATTGCCAAGGCCGCAAGGCCCCCGAAGTTTAAGGTCCGACAGCACAACCGGTGTTCTTGTTGTGGTCGACCTAAAGGTTATATTCGTAAATTCGGCATCTGCCGTATCTGCTTTCGGCAACGAGCTGGTTTTGGCCAGTTGCCTGGTGTTTTAAAGTCAAGTTGGTAAAAAAAGTGATCAAATCGTCCAATATCGGAGGAACCTATGACCATGTCTGATCCAATTGCGGATATGCTAACCCGTATCCGTAACGCAATTTTGCGAGAGCATCGGTCGGTATCCATGCCCTTTTCCAATATCAAGGAAAATATCGCGAAAGTCCTTAAAGAAGAAGGATTTGTTAGTAGTTTCAGTGTTGAAGACGCTCGGGTTGGTAAAACCCTTGAACTTCAGCTAAAGTATGCTTCTACTGGTGACTCCATCATCCGTAAAATTAACCGGGTGTCAAAGCCAGGTTTACGGATTCATAAAAAGGTCGAAGAATTGAAGCCTTTGCTGAATGGCCAAGGTATTTTTATCGTCTCCACCTCGCACGGTGTGTTATCTGACTCTGCTTGTCGACGTTCAAAAGTCGGTGGCGAAGTACTCTGTGCTGTTTACTAAACGAGTTTAAGAAAGGAGAACCCATGTCAAGAATGGGAAAATTGCCTCTGACCTTAGGCTCTAAAGTAAAGGCAGAGTTGAAAGAGCAAGTACTCACTGTCAAGGGCCCTAATGGGGAACTGACTTATAAGGTACCTGAGTGCATCAAGCTTGTCTTAGATGCCGAACAAATCAAGGTTGACGTCGATTTCAGTGACTCAGAAATGAGCATGCAGGGCGGAACCGCGAGGTCTTTGATCCGAAATATGATCGAAGGGGTTACCGAAGGGTATAAAAAACAATTGGAACTTGTTGGCGTCGGTTATCGAGCTCAATTAGGTGGCCAGAAGCTTACATTATCTTTAGGCTTCTCGCATCCAGTTGTATACATGTTGCCAGGACCGGTCAAAGGACAGGTTGATGGCACTACAAAAATCACATTGACAAGCCCCGACAAGCAAGTGCTCGGTCAGGTTTGTGCTGAAATCCGTAAGTTCCGACCTCCAGAGCCATATAAAGGCAAAGGCATTTTATTTGCGGGCGAACAGATTCGACGTAAAGCGGGTAAGACCGGTAAGGGTAAATAGGTAGAGCGATATGGAAGCTTCAAAAAAAAGACAGGTCACTCGGATTAAGAAAAAGGCCCATATTCGAAAGAAATTGTGGGGAACTGAAGAGCGACCAAGAGTTTGCGTGTTTCGTAGCTCTAAGCATATTTATGTACAAGCAATTGACGACGGTAATGGCAAAACATTGGCCCAAACCTCGACTCTTGCAAGTGCTGTAAAGACAGAAATTGGTGGCAACGGCGGCAACGTCGATGCGGCAACCAAAGTTGGAAAAGCTTTTGGCGACGTTTTAAAGGCCAAGGGCATCAATCAAGTTATTTTTGACCGAAACGGGTACTTGTACCACGGACGAGTTAAAAATTTAGCGGATGGGATCCGGGAAACCGGCATTCAGTTTTAATCACATAACGAGAGTGAGTTTTGGCTGAGCGAGCTGAGAGAAAAGAAAGCGATCTGATCGAAAAGGTCATTGAAGTAAAACGGGTTTCCAAAGTCGTAAAAGGGGGCCGTCGGTTTAGCTTCAGTGCTTTGGTCATTGTCGGCGATGGTAAAGGCCGAGTGGGCTTTGGCATGGGCAAGGCCAATGAAGTGATCGAAGCAGTTCGTAAAGGAACCGAGCAAGGCAAGAAACAAATGAAGGCCTACTCGATTTACAAAAACACCATTCCTCACCGAGTGATTGGGCATCATGGAGCCTCTAGGGTTCTAATGCAGCCTGGTGCACCTGGTTCTGGTATCATTGCGGCGGGAGCAATCCGGTCTGTTGTTGAAGCGATTGGGCTACATGACATCAACGTGAAAGCGTTGGGGTCAACAAATGCCCAAAATCTTGTACGCTCTACAATCGACGGATTGAGTCAGTTGCAATCTTTTGCTGAGACAGCGGCCCGACGAGGGAAGTCAGTCGAAGAAGTATGCACCATGGAGTTTTAAGATGAGTGGTCAAGTTCGAATTACCTTAAAGCGCAGCCGTGCAAACGGCAGCACCAATCAGCAGCAAAATCTTCAAGGTTTAGGCCTCAAGAAGATTCGCGAGTCACGGACGCTACAGGACACCCCTGAGATCCGTGGGATGATTGCCAAGGTTTCTCACATGGTCGAGGTTGAGAACCTCTAATAATTTAGCAACCGGTTTATACAATGCTGCATAGATTAGAAAACGCCACCGGCGCGAGAAAAGCACGCAAACGAATAGGTCGCGGGCCAGGAAGTGGCACCGGTAAGACCTCTGGGCGTGGACATAAAGGAGCTCTATCTCGGTCGGGCTCGACACGACGTATTGGTTTTGAAGGTGGGCAAATGCCGTTGCATATGCGTCTTCCAAAACGTGGTTTCACAAATATCTTTCGTGTACCTTACTTAGTTGTAAACTTAGAAGATATCGCCAAGTCTACTAAACTAGACAAAAGCACAGAAATCACAAAAGAAGCCCTTCAAGCGGCTGGCTTAGTTGCCAAAGGCAAAGGTCCATTGAAAGTGTTAGGTCAAGGTGAACTCACCGAGCCGTTACAAATTCAGGCCCACAAATTCAGTGGCTCTGCTCAAGAAAAGATTTCTGCCGCTGGCGGAAAGGCTATTGAGCTGGAGCAGTGATCAATGCTTGATGTCTTCAAGAACATTTTTAAGGTAGAGGAACTTCGAAATCGAATCCTCTTCACCTTAGGGATGCTGGTAGTCTTCAGGATCGGCGCGCACATACCGATCCCTGGAATCGACTCTGCGGCGTTAGCAGAATTCTTTGCTGCAAACTCAAAAGGACTCTTAGGGCATTTAGATATGTTCAGTGGCGGTGCGATGGCCAATATGACCATCTTCGCCCTTGGCGTCATGCCTTACATCTCCGCTTCGATCATCATTCAGTTGTTGACTGCAGTGTTCCCTGCGCTGGAAAAACTCCAGAAGGAAGGGGACGCTGGACGAAAGAAGATCACCCAGTACACCCGTTACGGAACGATCGTTTTGGCGGTCATCCAAGGGTACGGGATTGCTGTTGGCCTCGAGTCAATGGGTCTTGGTGGAAATAAGGTTGTCCTAGAAGGAATGAATTCATGGGCCTTTAGAGGTCTGACTGTTTTGACTTTAACGGCCGGTACATCTTTCGTGATGTGGGTCGGTGAGCAAATCAGTGAACGGGGCATCGGAAACGGGATCAGCTTGATTATCTTTGCTGGCATCGTTACGGGGATCCCCGCTGCGACGATTCAGACTTGGTCTTTGATGCGAACCGGAGACATGAGCCTCTTTGTAGTGCTTTTAGTTGCGATCATCATTGTTTTAGTTATCGGAAGTGTTATTTTTTTTGAAACCGCCAATCGGAAGTTGCCGGTTCAATACGCCAAACGGATGCAAGGCAACCGAATGGTTGGGGGACAATACTCTCACTTACCGCTTAAAATCAATGCTGCTGGAGTGATTCCTCCGATCTTTGCGTCAAGCCTATTGGCTTTCCCAGCGACGATTACAGGGTTTACACAAGTAGAATGGGTCCAGTCCTTAGGCAACCAATTGATGCCTGGACGAATCCTGTACAACGTGATTTTCGTTGCATTAATTTTCTTCTTCTGCTTTTTCTATACGGCGATTCAGTACAATCCCTTTAAGATTGCTGAAGAGTTAAAAAGGCAGGGTGGCTTTATTCCAGGCATTAGGCCCGGAAATAAAACAGCTGAGTATATTAACCTTGTGTTAACTCGGTTGACTTTTGGTGGAGCGATCTACCTGTCAGTGATATGTGTTTTACCCAGTGTGCTGTATGTATACTTTAAAGTTCCCTTCTCGTTTGGAGGTACCGCAGTATTGATTGTGGTTGGGGTTGCTTTAGATACAGTGATGCAGATCGAGACCTTCTTGCTGAACCAAAACTACGACGGATTTATTAAGAAAAGTAAAAAACGTCGTCGCAAATACTAGGCGGTCGGTTCATGAGGATTGTTTTCTTTGGTGCACCGGGGTCCGGAAAAGGCACACAGTCAAAACGAATTGGGCAGCAGCTCGGCATCCCTCAATTAAGCACTGGGGACATGCTACGTGATGCGATTAAAGCAAAGACGGACTTAGGCGCAAAAGCTTCAGAATACATGGATCAGGGGCAGTTGGTGCCTGATCAATTGATTCTCGGCTTGATCGAAGACCGAATGACCCATGAAGATTGTGCCAAAGGGTATATTCTCGATGGTTTTCCAAGGAATTTGGCTCAGGCTAAAGAATTGGATGTTATGTTGACAGAAAAGGGCAATCGTCTAGAAAAGGTAATTTTTTTAGATATTGACCCTGCAAAAGTCGTTGCTCGGTTGGTAGACAGAAGAGTTTGTGAAACCTGTGGGGCCGAATTCCACTTGGAAAATCACCCTTCTAAAACCGAAGGGATTTGTGATCAGTGTCAAGGTTCTTTGATTCGAAGACCTGATGATCATGAAGGGAAGATAAAGGTAAGACTTGATAGCTACGTGCAGTTGACCGCACCGATGGATCAATATTATCAGAGCCAAGGGATTTTGGCTCATGTCGCAGCGGAAGGAGAGATCAGTGAGATCACTGAGCGGATCCTGAAGTCTTTAACAGTTGATTAAAACTAAGGGTTGTCAAACCTGTTTTTATCGGTTAGGGTTTTTAATTACGTTTTAACTCAACCGAAAGTTTCATTATCTGAGGAATCTTGTCAAAAAGCGATCAAATCGAAATGGAAGGGAAAGTCCTTGAGGCTCTACCTAATGCGATGTTCCGCGTTGAGCTTGACAATAAGCACGTGCTTTTAGCTCACATTTCAGGGAAAATGCGGATGCATTATATTCGAATTCTTCCTGGCGACAAGGTTACAGTTGAAATCTCACCCTATGATCTGACCCGTGGTCGGATTATTTATCGGAATAAGTAGGGACCATGAAAGTTCGAGCATCCGTCAAACCAATGTGCACTAAGTGCAAAATGGTCAAACGAAAAGGGATCATTCGCGTTATTTGCGAGAATCCTAAGCATAAACAACGACAAGGCTAGGTAATACAATGGCACGCATTGCAGGAATCGACCTACCGCTAAATAAGCGTGTGGAAATTGGCCTCACATACATACATGGTATCGGCCGAACCACGTCTAACAATATTTTGTCTGAAGCAGGCGTCGACAAAGACGTTCGTGTTCGGGAACTCGATGATGCGCAAGTTGCAGCTATTCGGAAAATCATTCAAGGGCTCACCGTAGAAGGTGACCTGCGAAGAGATGTCAGTATGGCAATCAAACGACTCCGGGACTTGGGTTGCTATCGAGGCCTTAGGCATCGAAGCGGACTGCCAGCTCGGGGACAAAGAACCAAAACGAACGCTCGAACCCGGAAAGGGCCGAAGCGGATTCAAATCTCCAACAAAAAGTAGGACACCATGGCTAAAGCATTAAAACGCAAGGGTGTAAAAAAGAAGGAAAAGAAAAACATTGCCACCGGCATTGTGTATATTTCTGCAACCTTCAATAATACCATTGTAAGTGTCACTGACCCATCGGGTAACGTGGTGGCTTGGTCGTCTACTGGACTTCACGGTTTTAAGGGGTCTCGTAAATCGACTCCTTACGCTGCTCGATTGGTTGGTGAAGACGCCATCAAGAAAGCAATGGAAAACGGCATGAAACAGTGCGATATCATCGTCAAGGGACCTGGTTCTGGTCGTGAGTCGGCGTTGCGTGCGGTTGCAAACTCAGGAATTCGAGTTTCTCGAATTCAAGATGTGACTCCGGTGCCCCATAATGGATGCCGACCCCCAAAACGTCGCCGAATATAACGAATAAAGGAACAAGGAGAATTGTGGCAAGGTATCGTGACGCGGTATGTAAGCTTTGTCGTCGAGAGAAGATTAAACTTTTCCTCAAAGGCGACAGGTGTTACTCAGATAAGTGTGCTATTGATAAAAAACCCTATGCACCTGGTCAACATGGACCAAATGCTCGACGGGCTAAAACATCAGAATTTGGTATTCAGCTTCGTGAGAAGCAGAAGGTTAAACGCCTTTATGGTTTGTTAGAAAAGCAGTTTAGACTGACTTATGAGAAGGCTGCGGCTCGCCGAGGTAAAACCGGTGAAAACCTGCTGATCATGTTAGAACAACGGCTTGATAACACCGTTTACCGGATGGGATTCGCTCGAAGCTTGGCTGAAGCACGCCAGTTGGTAAAGCACTCTCATATTGAAATGAATGGTCGTAAGTGCAACATTCCTTCAGCTCAGGTCGGTAAGAACGACGTGGTGTCTGTTCGGGAAAAAAGCCGAGCGATCGCATTGATTAAAGAAGCTGGTGAATCAGCATCCCGCAAGGGTTTGGTTCCTGCTTGGTTGTCTGTTGATTACAATGCTTACTCTGGTAAGGTTGTCGACGACCCTAAGCGCGAGCAAATTGCTGTGCCAATTCAAGAACAGCTCATTGTCGAGCTTTACTCTAGGTAGGATTCGTGGAAGAAAACAGAAGCGAAGTACAGTTTCAGAAAAACTGGGAAGGCTTAGAGGTTCCTGAAAGCCTGCAAGTCGAACGGCATGAAGGGGATAATTTCTACGGAAAGTATGTCCTTGATCCAATGCACAAAGGCTTTGGAATTACTATCGGTCACGCTATGCGCCGATGTTTGCTTTCCTCGTTGCGAGGCAGCGCCGCTTATGGTGTTAAAATCGAGGGTGTATCCCACGAGTTTGAAACCATCAAAGGGGTGAAGGAAGATGTTTTACAGATCATTTTGAATGTAAAACAACTTCAGCTGAAGCAATTGGTAGAATCAGATATTGCCTTAGAATTGATTGCTGAAGGGCCAATGACAGTCACTGCGAAGGACATTTCAACCTTTTCCAAGGCTGAAGTGATGAACCCTGACCATGTGATTTGCCACCTTGATAAAGGGGCGACCCTAGAAATGACACTTTACTGTCGTTTGAATCGAGGGTTCGTTTCTGCAGAGGAAAACCACGATTCTGATTTACCGATTGGAACCATCTTTTTGGATTCAAACCATTCGCCAATCGCGAAGGTGAACTACGAAGTAACCAACACTCGTGTCGGTCAAAAGACGGATTACGACAAGTTGATCTTCGAATTGACCACAACAGGTGGGGTTCACCCTGACGATGCGATGGCCTACGGATCAAAAATCTTAAAAGAGTACTTGAACCCATTCATCAATTTTGATGAAGAAGCGATTGTACCGATTGAAGAAGACGAAGCGGTTGAAGAAACACCTTTTGAAAACCCTCATTTGTTACGCTCTGTTAACGAATTAGAGCTTTCAGTGCGGTCAATCAACTGTTTGCAGAATGCAAAGATTGATACCATCGGTGATCTTGTGCAAAAGACCGAGGCCGAGATGTTAAAAACCAAAAATTTCGGGCGAAAGTCTTTGCAAGAAATTAAAGCGGTTATGGCCTCAATGGGTTTGACTTTAGGGATGAAGTTAGACACTTACCAAAAACCAAAGGTTGATGCCTGATTTATAAGCGATTGAGATGAGACACCTAAAAGCAGGGAAAAGGCTTGGCGTAACAACCAGCCACCGACGGGCAATGATGAGAAACATTGTCACTTCGCTCTTGGAGCATGGTCAAATCAAGACGACCATCACTCGGGCAAAGGAAATGCGCAAGTACACCGACAAGATGATCGGTTTGGCGAAACGCAATGCAAGCACAGAAGGCGGTGACCTTCATGCCAAACGGCAGGCTATGTCTTTCTTAAAGAACAAAGCCGCGTACCATCGGTTATTCGATGAATACGGTGAGTTGTTTAAAGATCGAAACGGCGGGTATACCCGAATCTATAAACTAGGCAATCGGCTTGGTGACAACGCAGACATGGCGTTGATCCAATTGATTGGTGCTGGCGAAGGCGAAGGGAACGAAGTCGAGGCTTCTTCTAACACGGCTGCTGAAGTCAACAAAGAGTTAAAAGAAACGCAGACAGAAGAAGTGGCTCAGGAATCTACGAAAGTAGAAGCTGCCAGTTCAGATGAGAAAAGCGCTTCTGAAGAGAAGTAAATTTTCTCTTGTACAGTTTAAAAGCCTGTTGCGGTGCAACAGGCTTTTTTTTTGCCCTCAGTTTTTGTAGATCCCCCTTCCCTTTCTTAAATCACCCTCGCTAGATCATATCCAATCCAGAAAACTGGACCCGGCTAGGTAGGCCCATATATTTTCCAGACGAAGGTGACAGACTTTTTTGGATGTCCCAAGGTTCGGTGCTCACAGACAGGGTGAAACGCTACAAACCGGTTTACTCACGAAAAAGGTAATGTCGCTGAATGGCTTTTGCTAGGGTAGGGGTCCTATTTCGCTGTATCGATGGCTTGTATGCCATGGAGAGGGTGTTAAAATAAACCCGGCTAATGTGGATTTAAGGCAGGACATTAATGGCGAAATTGGAGTAACGCTGCGGCAGCCAGTTCAAACCGGTGTTGGCTCGTAGACTCACGGAGGGAATATAGAAGTTGGATGAGCTGGTTGATTTCGGTGATTTCTCTGAAGGCTTCGATTTTGGGGAGTAAAAGGCCAAACGAAGCGAGTACCCCTTCGGTGTGCGAGGCGATCTGTGGAAGCTGGTCGGGAGAGGTCTGAAGTTGAACGATCGTTTGGTCTATAAACTCAGGGATTAAGGATTCAAGGGCTTTTGGTAGGCAAGTGTCGTCAGCGAAGGATTGCGGGTTCGGCAGTCTGTGGATTGAGGCGGTTGGTTTACCCTTTGCAAATCGAATTTGATAGCTTGGGAGCCCGTTTTTTAGCGCAGGTGGATAGACATCTGCAAGGAAGCCAGTCAGACTTGGTTCAGCGGACGGTTTCTCTGGCCGTTTAGGAGGGCTCCTTTTGATAACACTCTGATCCTTATTGTGATATATGAGTAAGTACCGATCTTTTTCTTTTTGCAAACGCCCGCTAAGCTTCCCGGGAGGGCAGCGGTGGTTTAAAAGTTCGATGTCAAAAGGAAAGGTCGCTGCGCTCATGGTCCTTTGTGGGTTCTTTGTGCCTTCTCTACTGTTCGCAGCGGTTGATGTCGAACAGAAAATCAGCTTATATCACTCAAAACAATTTTCGAAGCTGAGCAAGGAACTTCTAGCTCAAACCTCTGCTTTCACTATAGCGGACCGGTACCTTCTGTTCAAGTCACTTCAATCATTAGGTGATCAGCCCCGGGCTAGTGGCGAGTTGAATAAGCTATCAGGTGAGTTAAAAGGTACCCTTAGATTTCTTTATCTTCATGAAAAAATTCAAGTTTTAAGAAAAGAAAACAACACAAAAGGATTGCTGGAATTATTGGCGGGACTAAAGGTTGAGGACTATCCAACGTATCTGACAAGAAATTTGATCCTCGCCATCAAAAGCGCCCATAAAGCAGCACCCATAGGCCCTGTCGGTCGGAAGTACTTAGAACGTGGTTTTGAGCGGCTTAAATTCACTACCCGAAGCCCCACTTTGCTGCGGCTGTACCTTGAATTGTTGCCATCAAGGGATTCCAATTCAAGTTGGGCTTTGGTGCAATTGTTTCAAGTGGCGGACATAGGGAAGTTGCCTTTGAATTTAAAAAAGCGGTTCGAATTTATACATAGTTCACCTTCAAGGTATTCAACTGAGATTCTGGCCCATTTTCAGAAGCAAAAGTTCTTTCGAAACTATACTTACATCCGAGAGCGTGTCCCAAAATTACTGCCTCAGTTAAAGTATGTGGATCGGGGTGCTTTTGAGGGGCTAAGAAATGTGTATTTTGCAACCTATATTCGGTCTAGAAAATACTCAAAAGCGTTAAAAGATTTGTCGAATTCCAAAAAAATGGCCGCTTTCGATTTTCTGGAAGCTGAAAAGTGGGCCTTACAATTAAAGCTTTATTTAAAATTAGGCCGATTAGACCTCGGGCTCGGGATTGTGAACCAGCTAGCGGAATCTCAATATAACAACGAATTAAACATAGCTAGGTTCAGTTTAGGGAAGTCGTACTTTAATGATGGGAAATGGATTGAAGCCTTTGAGCAGTTAAGGAAAGTCGACGGGAACGAATTCAGCGAAAAAGATAAAATCCGGTTACAGTGGGATCTATTCATGGTGAATCTGAGGATCGGTCACCTTGGGAATATGCAAAAAATTGCGGCTTGGGCTCAACAAATGGAGTTCAAAGACAAGCGCTCCGCTGCTCGGTTCTGTTACTGGGGCTATAAACTTGGGTTATACCGCAAGGGCACCTATTTAAACTGTTATCAAAAATTTCCAACCACCTATTATGGGCTGCGTTCAAAAGTTATTTCCCAGCCCTATGGGGCTTATGACTCAAAGGATGGTGATGTGCTGTTTAAGTTTAATCGGCGAAAACTCTCGGATCAAGAGAATCAATATTTGCAATTAGTCGACTTTTTGTACCAGATTGGGGAAGTCAAGGTCGCCGATGGTTTTGTGAATATCCACAAAACCTCAGAACCTGACTTGAGCTTTTTTGAACAATTAAGAAAGTTACTCGCGAAGCATCAGCGTTATTATTTGTCCTACAATTTGGTTCAAGCCAACTATTCCGCTTTAATCAGTAAGGAATTTTATGGGCCTCATTACATCATGCCCTTAAACTATCCTTTAGCGTTTAAACCTTTGGTGCTAAAATATGCAAAAGAAGCAAAGGTCGAGGCTGCCTTAGTGTTCGGCGTGATGCGGGAAGAGTCTCGTTATCGAGACTATGTTCGGTCCGGCGCCGGGGCGGTTGGCCTCCTACAGTTGATGCCGAAGACAGCTCGGTTTGTTGGCAGGCTTCACCGCAAACGGGTCAAAACCCACCAGTTGGTCGATGCCGCAACAAATTTGCAGCTCGGCTCTTGGTATCTACAGCGGCTTAGCAAAAAGTACGATGGGGACCTTGCCCACATTTTAGCCGCTTATAACGGTGGGTCTCGTCACGTTAAACGTTGGATGAAAAATGTAAAGGAAGGGGATCAAGATTACTTTGTGGAGTTAATCACCTTCCCTGAAACCCGTAACTACGTGAAACGGGTGTTAAAATCTTATTACCTCTACCAAAAAATCTATGGACCGTTGTAGGATCTGGTTCCCTTGTTGGCTCGGTCTGTTGTTGGCTGGGTGCGGGGCGACTAATTTTCAGGTTGCCCAACAGGTCGATCCCGACTTGAAAGGCTTTAGTGTCCAATCTATTGACTATGATCTCGCCGTTCGTTGCAAGTTAAAGGTCTCCACCCCAACGAAAACAGAGTCGGGGAATTGCTTGTTTTGGGTCGGGCAAGACCGGGTTCAACTTGAGATATCCCATCCTCTCGCTGGATTGTTAGTCTTTGCTCAGGTCAAAGGAGGAGAGCTAAAGCTGCTTGACGGGGCGACAGGGAGACCGGTTTCTCAGCCTTCTTCTTTATTTCCCAGGGCACTGTTGAAACTTACCCCTCTTGAACTTAAAGCTCTGTTACTAGGCCGTAGACTGGCAGCCATCAAGGGTTTCGAAGGGGCGGGACAACCTAAAGAGCTTCACTTAGAACGTGACGGCACATCGCTTCATTGGAAAGCAGAGCGTTGGTTTATGCAGCAAGGACTGTCTGTTCCCCGAGTGATACAAATCTCAACGGCGAAAGTGGAGATTCGTTTGGTTTCCTTGGAAGTGAAACTAGGCAGGGGTGGAGCCCTCGAAGAACCCTAATGGTCCCGCTTTAAAATAAAGTCGGCCAAACCTCGGAGCTCTTCGGTCTGGAGACCTGTTGCCTCTAGGTGCAGGATGGCTTGGTGGTAGGCCTGTTCTGCTAGGTCCTTCGAGGAGTCTAGGCCCAACAGGCTGGGGTAGGTGAGCTTTTGGTTTTTCTCATCACTACCGACCGGTTTACCGAGTTGTGCTTCGTCTCCAGTGAGATCCAAAATATCGTCTTGAATTTGAAAGCACTGGCCTAGGGCGTGGCCGAATAAAATCAAGTGCTCTAAAGATTCCTCCGAAAGCCCTGCGAGTAAGCCCCCGATCTCCAGGGATGCCGTGATCAGCTGCCCGGTTTTATGGTGGTGGATGTACTGGAGTAATGCCAAATCTCCTGTGGATTGCTGGGCCTTTATGTCAGCGGCCTGACCGGCAACCATGCCTTGGTTTCCCGCCTTGAGGCTGAGGCATTGGACGATTTTTAATAAGGTTCCTGCGCTGTAATGCTCGAGGTGCTTGGGGGCGCTGAGTAGAACGAAGGCCTCGCTGAGCAGGCTGTCTCCTGCTAAAAGGGCGATGTCCTCGCCAAAAACACAATGGTTTGTAGGCTTGCCTCGTCTCAGGTCGTCATCGTCCATGCAGGGGAGATCGTCGTGAATTAAGGAGTAGGTGTGAATGAATTCAACGGCTGCCCCAAAATCCATGGCAGGCTTGATCGGCTGGCCCGCCGCCTGGATCACTGCCAACAAAAGCACAGGCCGGACTCGCTTCCCTCCAGCCATCAAGGAATAATTGACGGACTCCTCTAAGGACTTCACTTGCGGCGCGAGATTTGGAAAGGCTTGCCTGAAATGGGTCTCGAAGGACTGTCTGAGCGGTTCAAAGGGGTTCATGAGGGTTCACCTAGCCGGTTGAAAGCGAGCATACGATCTTGTTTGTTGAGATCTTGCCGTGCACAAGAGAGGCCCAGGCCTGGAGGCATGAGCTTTAGAATAGCCTCTTTTTGTGCGTATCCATGTTCTATAACCAGGATGCCTTGTGGGTTTAAAAGTCGCAAGCTTTCTTGAAAAAGTAGTCGGTAAAACTCTAACCCGTCCTTGCCCCCTGCGAGTGCCAGGGCCGGTTCAAAGTTTTTGACTCCCGGGCTTAAATCGAGCATTTCATCGGCTGTGATATAGGGTGGGTTAGAAACGATGACGTCGTAGGGGCCCTCAAAATTTTGGATGGGCTGGTCCAAATAAAATAAGACTTCAGAACCGTTATCAGCCAGTCTTTGCTTACAAAGTTCCAGGTTTTGGTTGGCGTACTCAAAGGCTTGAGGGCTGATTTCTAAACCGTCGATCTCTAGGTTCTTTACAGAGCACCCCCAGGCGAGGGAAATGGCTCCAGAGCCGATGCCAAACTCAAGGGCCCGGGTGGGGGTTGGCCCCGGAAACTGGTCCACTAAATATTCAACTAACACCTCGGTATCACTTCTCGGGATCAAGACCCCTGACCCAACTTTGAGGGTTAAATCCCAAAAATGTGCGTCTCCTAGAATGTACGCCACCGGCTCGCCTGAAAACCGTCGACGGACAAGCTCCCTGATGTCAGACCGCTCCTGTTCATTGAGTGGACGGTCAAATTGCAAAAAAAGTTGAACCCGGTCGATCTTAAGACCATGGGACACCAGTAATTCAGCCTCTAGACGGAGGTTCCCTTCGAAGCCCCGGCGGGTCAACTCATTTTTAATCCATAAAACCAGTTGAGGCGGGGTCCAGGTGGTTGGGTTCATCGGGCAAGTAGTAAGGCGTAGTCAATCGCCTCAATCAGGTTGATGGGATTGGCGACCCCTTGGCCGGCAATGTCAAAGGCAGTGCCGTGATCAGGAGAGCAGCGTGCAAAAGGCAGCCCTACGGTGACGTTGACTCCAGAGTCAAAGGCCATGAGCTTACCGGGGATGTGTCCTTGGTCGTGGTATTGGGCGACAACTAAGTCGTATTTACCCTTAAAGGCTTGGATAAAAACGGCGTCTCCAGGCTCCGGGCCGACGACGTCCCATCCAAGGGCTTGGGCTTGTTGAATCGCAGGCAAGACCTGTTCCATGTCTTCTGAGCCGAAAATCCCGGCTTCTGAGGCATGTGGGTTGAGCCCACAAACCGCAATCCGGGGCTGTTCGACACCTAAATCTTGAAGGTGTTGGTATCCAATCTTGATGGTATCAAACACCCGTTTCTTTGTGATCAGGGGGCTGACGTCCTTGAAAGCCATGTGAGCCGTCGTGTGGATGATTCTCAAATCCTTGGTAGAAAAGGTCATCCGGTAGTCGGTGGTCTGGGTTAAGTGCGCCAGAAGGCCGGTGTGACCGTCAAAGGGATGCCCTGCGAGGTGTAGGGACTCTTTGCATATAGGCGCGGTGACCAAGGTGGACAAGAGGCCCTTTGAAGCCAACTCGGCGCCGAGCAGAATGGATTGATAGGCCAATTCCCCGGTGCTGGCTTGGGGTTTTCCATAAGAATATCCTTGAGGGGAAATTCGGAAACGGTCTAGTACTAAAATTTGGCTCGGTGAACTTTCTGGTAGGTCCAAGGGGTCATCAAAGGGGATAATTTCAACCTTTGGGTTGAACCTCTCTGCTGCTTGTTTCATTTCCTGGGCATCTCCGATAACAAACAGGCGGCATCGCCCTGGTTTGACTTGCGGAAATGCTTTGACGATTGTTTCGGGGCCGATGCCGGCAGCGTCACCCATGGTGACACCGATTAAAAGGGGGGTCATCTTTTTGATATTCTCTTTGTTCTTGAATCAATTAGCAGGTTCTGCTTACAATAACCGAAGCCAAAACCTGATTGGATTGCCGTTTTTGGACTATACGGGTTCCTCTGAGTTCGGTAAACCTTGACTATCCCCTGAGGGGGGCGGTGTGCTTCAATAAACAGGAAACCATTTGTATTCAGCCTGACAGGAAACCATGATTCAATTTCAAACTTCTGGTGAACAACTCATCTGCGTCCCGCAACAAGAGATCATCGCGTCCAACGTTCCGACGATGCGCGAGGAGCTGATCGACTACCTAGACCGTGAAAGCGCCTGGGAGGAATTGGTGTTTGATTGCCAACAGGTTGAGACCTTAGACTCCATTGGGATTAACTTGATTGTTGGCCTCTTCAAACGAGCTCGGGTGGCGGAAAAATCCTTTAAAGTTGTGGGCTGCAACGAGGCGATTGTGAAAGTGTTACAACTGTTTAGGCTGGATGAGCAATTTGCTGTGGAGGGCAGAGCGTGAATGATGACGAAATGCTCATTGGCTTTTTAGACGAAGCTAGAGAACACCTATCTACGATCGAACCAGACCTTCTGGTTTTAGAGTCGGACCCAACGAACACCGAAACGATCAACCGGTTGTTTCGCAGCGTTCACTCGATCAAAGGGGGTGCTGGGTTTTTTGGGCTTGATCGTCTGAGCCAGATGGCTCACGTGATGGAAAACTTGATGAGTAAGGTCCGTAATGACCAGATCACCCTTGAACAACCGCACATCGATGGTTTGTTGGCAGGGTTGGACCAACTCAATAAAATGGTGGCTGACTCTCAAAATTCCAATGACTTTGACATCACCGTTGAAAAAGAAACCTTAGAACAGTTAGCTAGCGGGCAACCTGCTGCTCCTGCGGCAGCGCCGGAATCAGCAGCCGCACCAGCTCCCGTTGCACCGGCAGCCGCACCGGCTCCCGTTGCACCGGCAGCCGCACCGGCTCCCGTTGCACCGGCAGCCGCACCGGCTCCCGTTGCACCGGCAGCCGCACCGGCTCCCGTTGCGGCTCCAACTCCCGTAGTTGCAGCTGCGCCTGCGCCGATGATTGAGCAGGTCAGTGAATTTGAGATCCCGCAAAAAGAACTGGATTGGGTCACCAAACACCAGATGAATCTCTACGCGGTTAGTGTGTATTTGAACCGGGACATTATGTCCAAAGGTAAGACCCCTTATGAGTTTATCAGCGACTTGGAAGAATTGGGTCGGTTCATTGATTCTTACCTGGAAACAGAAAACGTAAATGCTTTGGATCAAGGTGCGGATGAAGACCTGAGATTTACCTTCGTGTTTGCCTCGATCATGGACCCTGTGATTGCTGCGGAAGGGCTGACTGTTTCCCAGGAACATATCCAACACCTAAAGCTTGAAGATATTGTCGACCGGAAGTTGCGTGTGGTCCACCATGTCGAGGCGCCTCAATCGGAACAACCTGTGGCTCCTGCTGAGGTTGTCCCCGCCCCTGCAGAAGTTGTGGCGGCACCGGTAGAAGCCGTGGCGCCTCCTGTCGAAGAAACGCCTGCTCCAGAGGTCCCTGAGGAGTCCTCTGCGATTGTGCCCGCGCCCGTGACTAAGCCTGCGCCAACCAAAACACCAGATGCCAAAAAGCTCAAAAGCGATGAGTCAATTCGTGTTGGGGTCGGCAAACTGAATAAATTAGTCGACTTGGCAGGAGAACTGGTTTTAGTACGGAATCAGCTACTTCAAGCAGGTGAAAAACAGGGGAAACGAGAAGCTGGGTTTGCCAGCATTCTTGCGAGCCTAAATATTGTCACCACAGAGCTGCAAGAGGAAATCTTAAACACCCGAATGCAGGCCGTGCAAACGGTCTTCGGTAAGTTCCCTCGGTTGATCCGGGAGTTGGGCCGTAGTTTAGGTAAAGACATCAACTTGATCACCGAAGGCGGTGAGGTTGAATTGGACAAAACGGTTCTAGAAGCACTGTCCGACCCCTTGACCCATATGATCAGAAACACTGCTGACCACGGGATCGAAGGGCCAGAAGAACGAAAGAAAGCAGGGAAACCACCTCAAGGGAAGTTGTTGCTGAAAGCGTACCATGAATCAGGTCAGGTGATTATCGAAATTTCTGATGATGGTCGGGGGATTGATCCTGACAAAATTGCAGCCGGTGCGTTTAAAAAAGGTTTGATTTCAGAAGAGGATATGGGCGTGATGTCCCATCAGGAAAAAATCAATTTAATCTTCCTGCCAGGTTTCTCCACGGCCCAACAAGTCAGCAGCGTGTCTGGCCGAGGGGTGGGCATGGATGTTGTGCGTAGTAACATTGAGCAAATCAGTGGTACAGTGGGGCTGACCAGTAAGCTAGGTCAAGGGACGACATTAAAGCTCACCTTGCCGTTAACCATGGCGATTGTGAGTTGCTTGATTGTTGCCTCGGAAAACCAGCGATTTGCGATCCCCCAGGTAAACCTGGAAGAATTAGTGATGTTGAAGGCAGAAGATTTTCAAACCATGCTCGGCCACGTTCAAGGTCGGCAGGTGTTGAAACTGCGAGGGGATTTGTTGCCCTTGCTCTCTTTAGCTGAAGGCCTGGGGATTCAAGAAACTGCTGGGAAGGCATACCGAAATTTTTTAAGCCTGTTAGGGGGGGAAAACAGTGGCCAACGGTCAGGCTCTAAAGACGAAGCGGCTGGTGTATTCCACCTCCAAGACTGGAAAGAAAGCTCCGTGAACACAGAAGCGGTTAGAGTGTTGATCATTTCGGTGGGGATCACGAAAGTGGGTGTCGTGGTTGATTCGATTGTTGGCTCCGAAGAAATTGTCGTTAAACCGATGCCTGAATACCTCAAACAATTGAACTCCTTTTCGGGAGCGACCATCTTAGGAGACGGCACGGTTGCTATGATCCTGGATACCCTTGGCTTTGTGCAGCATAACCAGCTCAACATGACCGAACAACGGGTTCAAACCCGAGGGCTTGATGAGCACCAGAGCCATGTCGAGGAATCCCAGAGCCTGTTGATCTTTGATAACGGGACCGGCGAGCAGTTTGCGATCACCATTCCATTGATCCAACGGGTGGATGAGATCCAACGAGATCAACTACAAAAAGTCTCGGATAAAGAATATCTGGAATATCGAGGCGAACAAATGCGCATCCTGCGGCTAGAGGACTACTTAGAGGTTCGTAAACCAGAGGAAAAAGGCGATAAAATCAGCATCATTGTCCCTAAGGGCACCCGTACCCCGGTTGGCCTGATGATCAACCGAGTGATTGATACCAAGACGATGTTGATTGATGTTGCTGAAGGGGCGATTCACGGACCAGGCATTTTAGGGTCTACGTTGATCGATGGAAAAATCACTGTGCTGTTGGACTTATATGCCATTTTAGAAGCCGGTGAACCACAGTCGCTGCATGCCGTCAACTTTGTTGCGGAAACGGTGAAGTCTAGTCGAATTTTGGTGATCGAGGACACCCCTTTGTTTCAGACTATTGTGAGGGAATACCTGAGCAGCGTTGGTTTTGAGGTGGATGTGGAAGAAAACGGTCAATTAGGTTTGGACGCCATCGAGGCAAATCGCTATGACTTAGTTCTTTGCGATATCGAAATGCCGGTGATGGATGGTTTCGATGTGATTCGCTCCCTCCGGGCCAATGACAAATATAAAGATTTGCCGGTGATCGCCCTGACCAGTTTAGATGACGAAAAATTGGTTGCAGAAGGTTTGAAGGCCGGGTTTAACGAGTGGATGATCAAGCTTGATAAAGAGCGAATGCTGGCAACGGTCAACCAATACTTATCTTAACAAGGAGTAACGATGCCCCAGGTGGCGACCTTTCATATCGGCGACGAGATTTTTGGTGTCGATATTTTGCTGACCAAGGAAATTGGCCGGATCCAAGAAATTACTGATGTTCCTCAGTCTCCCGACTATATTTTGGGATTGATGAACCTTCGTGGCCAGATTGTAACCGTGATGGACCCTGGGGTTTTTCTGGGACAAGATAGCGCAGTGGGCCCCGAGGACCGGCGGTTGATTATCTTGAAAAACCAAGCTGAATTAGACGAACTGTACCGAAACGATTTGATCAGCGAGCCGAACACCAGTAAGGATACCCTTGCGATTGTGATCGATAAAATCAGTGATGTTGTAGATATTGAGGAATCTGAGATTCAGGGGACCCCTCCCAATCTAAGTTCGGTGAAAAAAGAATTTGTTGCTGGGATCATTCAACAAGGGAAACAGTTAATCATTCTCCTGGACATGGGTGCCTTAGCCAAACGGTGTATACCTCAAGATGAAGTCGCCTCTTAATTTTTTCAAAAGTCATCAGAGAATATGAGCAAGTCAATTAAAATCATGGTGGTTGATGACACAATCACCTACCGGCAGATTGTAGGTAAAGTCGTTGAATCCATCGACGGGGCAGAACTCTTCAGTAGCGCCTCTTCGGGCCGTACTGCCTTGATGAAACTTGAGTCGGCCCGGCCAGATCTCATCTTTTTGGATGTGATGATGCCGGAGATGGACGGGATTGAAACCTTGAGTCATATCAAGGAAAAGTATCCCGACTTGCCTGTGGTGATGGTCAGTGGAGTTGATCTGGAAAACGCTAAGACAACCTTGGCGTCCCTTGAAGCGGGCGCCTTAGATTTTGTGGCGAAACCTCAGACCCAGGGCATGGCTGAGAGCATGTCTCAGCTTAAAACTGCCCTAGAGCCCGTCATCAGGCTGGTCCGTGATAGGCTTTACCCAGAAGAAAAAAATGCTCCGGTTGCCAAAGTTATTCGGTCCGTCCCGACAGCGGAGTCGAAGGAGTTAGATAAGCCCTTCAATATGATCCTCCTGGGGATATCAACCGGCGGTCCCAGTGCCTTGTTCAGTCTGTTTTCTATTTTAAAGGGAAAATTGCCTTGTCCCTTGTTGATTGTGCAACACATGCCCCCGATGTTCACCCAGTCATTGGCTGAACGGCTGAATGGAATCAGCGAAATGGAAGTTACCGAGGCGGTTGATGGCGAACCTGCTTTAGCAGGGCGAGTTTATATTGCTCCAGGTGGCAAGCATTTGGTTGTTGTGCCTGGAGGCTCAGGATACACCTTGAAAGTGACGGACACCCCACCGGTGAACCATTGTAAACCGGCGGTGGACGTCCTTTTTGATTCGGTGGCGGGGATTTCCTCAGCGCACCCGCTCTCGGTGGTGATGACCGGGATGGGAAAGGATGGGACTTCAGGGGTTAGGTCGTTGAAACAAGCTGGGACTTATACCCTGGTTCAGGATCAAGAAAGCTCCGTCGTTTGGGGGATGCCCGGAAGCGTATATGAAGCCAAATTGGCCGATGAAATTCTTCCCATTGAAGGTTTAGCAAAAAGAATCACCGAGTTAAGCCACAAAAATTTATAAACGAGATTTTTTATGGCTAAGGTGTTACCTCTAAGCCCACATGAGTTCACAAAGATTAGGGACCTCTTGGTCTCTGTCTGCGGAATTGACCTCAAGGCAGATCAAGACTATCTAGTAGAGACCCGGCTCACTGAGTTGGCGACTGACATTGGGGCTGTTGATTTTGGTGAGTTGCACCGAAAAATCATCGCTGACCATGCGCTGCTGGCTCGAGTAGTCGACCTGATGACCACCAACGAAACCCTTTGGTTTCGTGATGACTCCTGCTGGTTGACTGTTAAAGAAGAGTTTTTACCTCAGTTGATTGAACAACTAGAAAAAGGACAGCCCAAAGTCCGAATTTGGTCTGCGGCCTGTTCGACCGGTCAAGAGGCATACAGCCTTGCGATGTTGATCAACGAAGAGCTCTCCCGGCTCGGTAAGTCTAACTTGGAAACCCGTTTTGAAATTGTCGGTACCGATATCTCGTCAGGGGCAGTGTACTTGGCGCAGAACGCTCGTTACGATGGGTTTACGGTCGGTCGGGGACTTTCAAAAGAACGTAGGGAACAATACTTTACTCAAGATAAACAAAGCTTTGTATTAAATGATAACATCAAGGACCGGGCGACTTTTCGGGAGTTTAACCTGATGGATAGCTTTGCCTCCCTGGGACGGTTTGATGTTGTCTTTTGCCGCAATGTAGCCATCTACTTTTCGAAAGACTTTAAAGAAAATCTGTTCGAAAAAATCGCGGGGACTCTCGCCCCGAAGGGGCGGATGTTGCTTGGCGCCACTGAATCTTTGTTTGGGCTCAAGACCCCGTTTGTTAACCAGTCTTATGGAAATGGAGTTTATTATACGGTGGGCAACAAATGAGTAACGATGAATTTTCAGTCTTAGTTGTCGATGATTCGCAGGTTTTACGGCGAATGGTTCGTGAAGCCTTGGGAGTTCTTGAATGTCAAGTCCTTGAGGCTGAAGATGGCGCTATGGGACTGTCGATGATCCAAGAAAACAAGGTCGATTTGGTGATTCTAGATTGGCACATGCCTCAGTTGGATGGTCTAGAAATGTTCAACGAAATACAAAAAATCGATCGATTAAAGCGGATTCCTGTGATTATGCTGACTGCTGAGGACCGTAAAGAATCGATGTTAAAAGCGATCCGCTCAGGGGTTCGGTATTATTTAACCAAACCTTTCACTCATGAAGACTTACTCTCGAGGGTTGTGCAAGTCATGCGGTTGGAGCGGTGATGAAAGTTGCTCTGCTGTGCGCTGGTGATCAACTCCCCCGAATCGAAGAGCGCCTCGGCGCCCTTGGGGTGGAGTCGATATCGGCCCAAGATGCGACGACTTTACTCGCCATTGCAGAACAAGAACCTGATATCCAAGTTGTTTTATTAGCCGGCGAAGTGGATATCTTGATGGAATCCCAGATTCGTTTGTTACGGCGGTTTCCTTATTATCTCTACTTGGTCTACCTTCAGCCCGAAGGTGAAGCCTACCGGTCCGAATTGATTCAATCCGGGGTTGATGAATTTTTCCCGTTGCACTCCTTAGAAAAATCTATCAACGACCGACTGTTTGCGTTGGAGCGGTTTTTCTTGGCTCATTCGGTCGACTTAGACGTGATCGGTTTACCCAAAGACCGTTCAAACAGACAAACCTTGAATCTGCAAGCCGGGCTGAGTTTTGCTGAAGGGGACAAAGGCTTTTACCGGACACTCATCGGGGTGTTGCTAAAAAACCTTGAAGACCTCGAAGGTAAACTTGATCAAGGGCCTATGGATGGATGGCAAAACCTTGCTCAGAATGCAATTTCCTTGGGAGCCGAGGACTTATACGACTGGACCGACGATTTTTTCACCCACAAACGACTGCGGCAGCGGAGCAATTCGTCGGCAATCAAACGGTTGAAAAATCGGTTCAGCCAGTTGAAGCGGACGTTAAATATCGCCACCGAACAACTCGATGAAGCGGGCTTTTTTGAGGGATCAAGGAAAAAAGTCACTCAAGATATTTTTGCTGGGCTTAAGGTTTTAGTCGTTGAAGATATGCAGCATAACCGGTTGCTGTTAAAGCATATGCTCGACCGCAAGGACTGTGTGATCAGCGAGGCCGTCAACGGTGCAAAGGGCCTAGAAAAGATCAAATCCGAGCCTGTCGATGTGGTTCTGATGGATATGAATATGCCGGTGATGGACGGCTTTGAAGCCACTCGGGAATTGCGGCTTTGGGAGAAAGAAACTGGGCGGACTCGGTTGCCTGTCTTGGCGTTGACCGCCTTGGCGATGCGAGGAGACAAAGAAAAGTGCATTGAAGTCGGTTGTGATGCCTATCTTCCTAAGCCCATCGACGCCGATGATTTATACCGCCAGGTGCAAGGATTGTTAGCGAACCCTGAGACCGGGCTGGGCAGCGTCGAGCCCCTAGGAAGTACCCTGAAAAAATTGCTGACTGTTGCCGTGTTTACCACAAACCAAGTGTATCAATTTGTGCTGCAAGTGTTTTGTGCTCAGTTGGGGTTGAAGCCTCAGTTCCTAGATAAGGAAGTTGACTTGATTGAAGTGGTTGAAAAAGGGGAGGTGGAACTGATCCTCTTGGACCAGGAACGTAACATAAAGTTGGCGTACTTGATCCGTGACCAGTATCCGACCCAACAGTTGAACCTGTTTGGAGAAAGTCATGATCGGCGTGGCAGTTCTCTCAATACATCGGAGCATGTGATTGGAGTCCCCTTTAAGATCGATCAGCTACGCAATATCTTAGAATTCCATCATGGCCAGCTAGAACAGCGAGTTCAATTTAGTGAAATTATTGAGGATTTCAACTCCCTCAAATCGATGAAAGGTCAAACGGGGATTGAAGAGTTGGTGAGCCAATCAGGCGGCCAAATCGCAGCGTGGCAGAAAGCGTTTCGTAAAATCGGTGGTGACCTGGTGTTGAGCCAGTCCTTTGATTATCATGGGCGGTTAGGGCTGATTTTAGCTGATGTTTCCGGCCACGATGTGCGCTCTGGATACACGGCGTCTTGGTTTGCAGGTTTGATCAAGGGGGTGTGGAAGAACCACATGATGCCCTACGATCTGTTGGTATACTTGAACAGTCATTTTTACCCCGACCAGTTAGAAGAAGATAAACGATACGTTTGCGCCCTTGTCCTCTTGTGGGACCCGGTGCAGGGGGTGTTAAATTGGGCGAACGCGGGGATTCCTGGCGGTATATTACTCCGAGCCAACGGCGAACGAGAAGAACTCAATTGGAGGGGTGTCCCGATTGGGATGTTCCCTGAAATGCAGGTCTTTGACCAAGGGTCGGTAGACCTGGCAGCTGGCGACTCAATGATTTTGGCTACCGATGGAATTTTAGAAGCGGTGTCTGGGGATTTGATACAACAGCTAAGTTTATCTGGTGAAACCCCGCAGGATTTGTTGGATCAAGTGGTTGACTTTGTGATGCGTTCATTGGAAGTGAAAGACGACTTGACATTGACGGTCTTCAAACCTGCCGGTAGTTTGCTACCTGAAGGTGGGTATCGTGGCAAAATGCACGGCACCATGGAAGAAACCTACGAGGAAGTGAAACGGATCAAACAGTACTTGGACACCGCCACCTCCCTTGATTTTGATTGGGCGATGAGTTCAGTGGCCATCAAAGAAGCGTTGATGAACGCCGTTGAACACGGCAACAAGGGCAACCCGGACAAGGATATTTGGGTAGACGTTTGGGTTGAAGGCAATCAATTGGTCGTCCGTGTCTCCGATGAAGGCAGAGGGTTTGATTTACTGATGGAAAAAAAGCGGCTGGAAGCCGAAGGAGACTTGAGGATCCAGGGACGTGGGCTGCACTTGATGGAGAATATTGCCAAAAAGGTCAAATATTTGGGTTCAGGTGTGGAGATGGTTTTTGAAACAGTGGAAAAAGCATTTTAAAATAACAAAAATGTAGGAGGAAGAATCATGAAAATGCTGATCGTAGATGACGACGAAATCAATCGCAGGTTATTACAAGTCTTAGCCAAGCCCTTTGGAGAAACCCAGATGGCAGTTAACGGCTTGGAGGCCCTTGAGTCGTACAAAAAGGAAGCTGCCGCCGAGCAACCCTTTGATGTGATATTTCTTGATATCATGATGCCGGAGATGAGCGGCCATGACTGCTTACAGCAAATCAGGAAGCTTGAAGGAGAATCTGGAATCGAGTCAGGAGAGGGCACCAAGATCGTGATGGTGACCGCCTTGGGCGACGCTCGTAATGTTATGAACGCTTTTTCTGCGGGAGCGGAGTATTATTTGGTGAAGCCAGTTCAACAGCGGAAGTTGTATGAACTGATGGCTGAAATGGGATTTCATCCTGGCGCCGAAGCTTAGAGAGAGGTTCTCTCTTGAGATGTATCAAGTTGAAATCTCAGGAGGCAATTCTTTCGACCCGAGCGTACCCAGCGCTGGACCTTTGGTTTTGTGCACCCGAGATTCGGCCTTGAGTTATAAAATCACAAAATCGGAATCAGCTAAAACCTGAACTTCGTCCCATCCCCCGAGATCTTTTAAATCCCTGAGCACCTGAGCGCCTTGTTCTCGTTGAGCGAGATTCAGCGGCACATAGGGCAGTCTGAACACCGGCTTCACCCAGCCTAGCATCGCGAGAGCAGTGTTCAAGGCAATGGGGTTCGGCTCACAAAAAAGCCAATCAAACAGGGGTGCGAGTCGCTGATTGAGGGCGGGGTCTTCCGACTCCATCAATTGCTTCATTGTTGCTGGGAGCAGGTTACTGGTCACCGAAATGACTCCCTTGCTTGCCGCCTTGTGTCGGCTTTCAAAGGCCTGGTCGTCGTTCCCTGACCAGCACGAAACACCTTGAGGCTGGTAGCCTTGGATTCGCTCTGTCCCCGCACATTCTTTGATACCTAAAAAATTAGGGTGGTTGGATAACTGAGCGATCACCTGGGGTGTGACATCTTGAGAGGTCCGCCCAGGTACGTTGTAAATAATCGCCGGGCCCAATTCGAGTAGCTTTTGAAAATGAGCGACCAACCCTGCTTCCGAGGTCTTGCCGTAGTAAGGGTTTACTTGCAACGCAGCGTGCATCCCGGTGGCAAAACCGTGCTGGGTCGCTTTGAACGCTTCTTTGGTGTTGTTGCTCCCAGTGTTGCCCACCACGAGGATTTGGTCGCCGAATTGGTTCACCGTGTGGCCAATCAGCATCACATGTTCTTCCCAATCCAACAGGTGCCCCTCACCGGTGGTGCCACCAATGATCAGCCCGTCAACACCACTGTCAATCTGTTTTTGTACCAACCGGTCAAAGGACTCCAGGTCTAGTTGCCCTTGTGTGTTGAAGGGGGATTTGATGGCGGTAAAAACACGAGCTTGATTGAAATCTTTCATGCCAGTCCTTGTCGAAACTGCTGGTTGGTGCTAGGGTTGATAGAATGGGAAAACCCAATGTTTCACGAGAGCCTTAATTTTGTCTAGTTCACATCTGACCGACACCCTGGTCTTAGATACCAACATCCTCTTAAGCGACCCTTTAGCGATATATGCTTACCCCAAGGTGCGTTTAATCGTCACTTTGTCGGTGTTAGAGGCGTTGGATCAATTTAAAAAAGAATACAACGAACGAGGCCGAAACGCCCGTATCCTCGCCCAATCCTTTGAAGAGCTTCGCTCTAAAGGCCGACTGACCGAAGGGGTTGAACTGGATAATGGAGCGCTCTTGGTGGTGGATATGGAAGAGGGCCTGATCCCTCGTCAGGGGTTGAATCTTCTCAAAAGCTCTAATCGGGTCCTGGCGGCCTGTATCGCTATCCGCAAACGGCTCGGAGCCCCCGTTCGACTGGTGACCAATGACCTGAACCTACGGATTCGCGCCTCAGTGGTGGGGGTGAAGGTGCAAAGCTACGATGAGCAGTTGGTCGAAAAGGAAGAACTCTACCAAGGAATCCGCCGCTTAGAACCGAACGAAGCCCAGCAAAAACAGCTCGAAAAGTTGGGCTATATCGAAGCCTCTATACTGACGAGCTACGCCAATCAAAATTTAGTGATTCAGCACTCCGGCGAAGACCAACTGTTTCGGTTTTTTGAAGACAAACAAAAGTTAAGCCGGGTCAAAGCTTTGGGCCGGGGCGTTTTTGGTCTGTACCCAAAAAATTTAGAACAACGGGCGGCCCTGGACTTTATGCTAGACCCCAAAATCCAAGTGGTCAGTTTAGCGGGCAAGGCGGGGACGGGGAAGACGTTGTTGGCTTTGGCCGCTGCCTTAGAGTTACTCTTTGCAGGGCAACAATTCCAGAAAATTTTGGTGTCTCGTCCCATTTTCCCGATGGGCAAGGACATGGGTTTTCTGCCAGGGGATGTCGAAGAAAAATTAGCCCCCTGGATGCAACCGATCCGGGATAATCTGGAATTCCTGACCGATCAACAAGCGGGAAGTTCAAAAACCAGAGGCTATGAAGGGCTGATGGAAAAAGGGTTGATTGAACTCGAACCGCTAACCTACATTCGAGGTCGCAGTATCAGTAACCGGGTGATGATAGTAGATGAAGCCCAAAACCTCACCCCCCACGAGTTGAAAACGATTGTGACTCGAGTTGGGGAAGGAACCAAATTGATTTTGACCGGTGACCCCTACCAAGTGGATAACCCCTACCTTGACCCAAATTCCAATGGCTTGAGTTATCTTGTCGAACGTTTCCGGGGGCAGAAGATCGCCGGTCACGTCACCTTAGTTGAAGGTGTCCGCTCTCCTTTAGCCGAACTGGCCTCTAACGTACTCTAGCTGATGAACACAAAAACACTTTCCTCAAAACTTCGAGACAATTCTACCGCTAGGCAACGGGCTTTAGTGGATCTATCGGTTTGGCTCGACCAAGGGGATCTACGGTTTTGGCCTCGAAGTGCCTTTGATATCGCCGGTGCCTTTGGGTTTTACAAACAACTGCTTTCTCAAGCGGTGCGTTACAAATCCAAGTGGTTAGCCTGGACCAGTGAATTGACCCAAAGGCCAGCGCATGAGCTCGACTTAGAGGCGATTGCCGCTATTGTACTCGGGCTCGTGCAACTCTCTGCGCTGTCAGGGGTCGAGCCTTGGGCGGCGATCGACGAGTCTGTTGAACTGGTTGGCTGGGCTGGGAAGCCCCATTTGAAGCCTGTGGTGAACGCTAGTTTACGGCGGTTCCAACGAGAGCAAGAAGCCTACGAAGCGGCTTTGAATGACGAACAAAAACTTTGCTTCTCAAAGTGGATGGTCAAGCGATGGGCGGACACTTACGGCGCCGAACAGGCGGCTCAAATCGCCGAAGCTAGTAATGTGGAACCTAAAGTTTGGTTGGTTGCCCACCCTGAATTAGAGGTCGGTGGCTTGGCCGCTCAGTTGGTTGAGTCGGGGTTTGAAACTGAAGTTGAGGATGGTTTCCTGCAGGTGTCTCAGCCTTCAGGTCTGTTCAACTCTACGTTGTTCACCGAAGGGAAGTTCTTCGTGCAAGACCCTTCGGCTCAGCAGGTCATTCACGCGGCGTTACCTTGGGTGAAAGGGAATATATTAGACAGTTGCGCCGCTCCGGGAGGGAAACTATCGAATTTGCTGTGGAGCCGAGGGGAGCACATTGGATCCGCAACAGCCCTCGAACCAAGCAGTACCCGGATGAAACGGTTAAAACAAAACCTCTCTCGCTTGGGACTTGAGGCCCAGTTGCTTGAAGAAGAAGCTGAGACTTTTTATCAGCCAGAGAGCTTTGATTTCATCTTGGCTGATGTGCCCTGTTCTGCGACCGGGACGATCGGCAAACACCCTGAAATCAAGTGGAACCGTAAACCTTATGACTTTGAACGGAATCAAAAGATGCAACTAGGCTTGGTGCATTCGTTGTCATTGCAGTTGAAGCCCGGTGGGTGTTTGCTGTACAGCACCTGTTCTTTGGAACCAGAAGAAAACGAACGGGTGATCGAGGCCTTTTTGGCTGAGAACCCTGAGTTTTCGGTTCTGCCCTTGGGGACTTATCTTGATCAGTATTTACTCACTTTACCTGGGCCGGGACGAAGCGGTTCCTTTGCAGGTTTGTTACAAAAAAAGGCCTAAAGGGCTGTCATTCGGAGAGATGCATGTTAAAAGTTGCCCCTTCTTTATTGTCTGCGGATTGCGCTAATTTTGGTGCTGAAATCGAGGCCGTTGCCCAAGCTGGGGCGGACTGGCTTCACCTGGACGTGATGGATGGAGTCTTTGTCCCGAATATCACCTTCGGTCCACCGGTGATCGCTGGATTGCCCAAGCCGGAAGGGATGGACTTTGACGCCCACTTGATGGTGCATCAGCCAGAGCGGGTGATTCAGTCTTTCTTGGATATCGAGGCCTTGGATTGGATCAGCATTCATGTTGAGTCGACGATTCACCTCCAACGGTTACTCACTCAAATTCGAGAAGCAGGCAAGCGACCCGGTGTGGTGCTGAACCCTTCGACCCCGGTGGAAACCATTGAGTGGGTGCTAGATGATGTTGACTTGGTCTTGGTGATGACGGTGAACCCAGGGTTCTCTGGTCAATCCTTTTTACCGAGTGTGGCGCCCAAGGTAGAGCGAATTAAAAAGATGATCACTAAACGTGGTTTAGAGGTGACCTTGCAAGTGGATGGCGGAGTGAGCCCCACAAATGCTCGAAGCTTGGTTGACGCTGGGATGGACGTCTGCGTCGCTGGGTCGGCGGTCTACGGTCAGACCGATTATAAAGCAGCGATTCGGGCCTTAAAAGAGGCATGATGCGGATTGGTAATGGATTTGATGTCCACCGGTTTTGCGAAGGTCGGCCCCTGATTTTGGGGGGAGTTGATGTTCCTTATGAGAGGGGGTTGTTAGGCCACTCTGACGCAGATGTGCTGATTCACGCCATCATGGATGCTTTGCTAGGAGCCGCTGGGTTGCCCGATATTGGTAACCTCTTCCCCGACACAGACCCTGACTTTGCAGGGGTTTCTTCGTTGAAGCTCTTACAGGTTGTCGGCGAGCGGCTGAGTCAAGCGGGCTGGAAGTTGGGCAATATTGACTCGATTGTGATCGCCGAGGCCCCTAAAATGAAGCCTTTTATTCCCCAAATGATAGAAAAAATTGCAACAACCTTACAGGTCAACCCCGCTCAAGTGAACATCAAAGCGACCACCACCGAACGCTTAGGGTTCACCGGTCGCGGAGAAGGGATCGCCGCTGAGGCGGTGGTATTGATTTTATCGGAGACGTTATGAAAGCCCTTTCAGCCACTTTATTAGACCTGCTCAAAATTGATTCACCCACAGGCCGTGAGCAGGCCTTATCGAAAGATATTTTTAATCAATTAGAAGGGTTAGACCAGTTTACTTTACATCAAGTTGGGCTTTCGCTGTGCTACTTTGGTCCAGTGAAACCTGAGCGAGCTACGGTGGGGTTTTTTGGCCACCTGGACACGGTACAAAACCAACAGGATCAATTGCCACATCTCGAGGATGGAAAAATCTTTGGGTGCGGCGCCAGTGACATGAAAGCTGGCTTAGCGGTGATGATGGAATTGATGCAGCAAGCTCAAGCGGTGGAGTCGAAGTACAATCTGGTGTTTGTGTTTTATGATCGAGAAGAAGGCCCTTATTTGGAAAATGGTTTGGAGCCTGTGCTGAATCACCTTGAAGAACCGTTGAAGTCCATTGATTTAGCCTTCGTGTTGGAGCCGACCTCGAATCAAGTCCAAATGGGTTGTGTTGGTGGCCTGCACGGCTTGGTGCGGTTCGGTGGAAAGAGCGCCCACAGCGCTCGACCCTGGCAAGGGGAAAATGCCCTCCATAAGTCAGCGGGCTTGTTGCACCGTTTAGGTGAACTGGAGCCCAAGGAAGTTAAATCTGGAGGGTTGAGTTTTTTTGAGGTGCTCCATGCGACTCAAGGGACCACCGAGAATCGGCGTAATTCGATCCCCGGTGAATTTGTACTCAACCTCAATTACCGGTTCGCCCCAGGCAAGCCCATTGAACAGGCGAAAGAAGAATTTTTGGCGTTGATTCAAGGGGAAGCAGAGGTGGAATTCGTGGACCAATGTCCCTCGGCGGTCGCCTTGGAAAATAATGATTTGCTCGAGGCGTTCATTGCCCACGCAGGGTGTAAGGTTGAGTCGAAGCAAGCTTGGACCGACATTGCCCGGCTAGCAGAACGAGGGATCGAAGGGGTGAATTTTGGGCCAGGGCAACCAGAACAAGCGCATCAGAAAAATGAGTTGGTTGAACTAGAACAAGTGCAAGAAAATTTGAGAACATTTTCGTCTTTCCTCTTTTCTTAGGGTTACGTTATGGTGAGCTACAATGCGATTAAAGAAACCCAACGGTAGGTTATATGCCCTTGTTAAAATCCGGAATTTCTAAGGCTCAGTGGCCCGAACTGCCAGGCTTTTTGGCCCCTATCGGTCCGAAAACCGCCCGAGGGCGCAAGCTGTTGTGGAAGTTCTTTTTGTTGCTTTTCGTGTCCGTGGTGATCGGAGGGTTGTTGTCTCCTCGGTTTGTGATGCAAACCGCCTTGTACCAGGAGGGAGATATCATCCGTGAAAGCGTGGTGGTGACCGAAGACTTGCTCTTAGAAGACCGAATCTCGACCAACCTTAAGGGCACCAACCTGATTAAAGAACTGGGCTTAGTGTTTGACTATGACCCGATGCTCTTTGCCACCCAGATTGGCCGGTTCAAAACCTTTTTTGATACCGCTCGCCGAGAACAAGCAGAAGTTGATACCCGTTTGGCAATGATCCAGGTCAAACGCCAGGATTTAGGGGAAAGTTATTTTCGGTTGCACCAAGAGGTGTACGAAGTCCGCTCTAAGATTAACAGTTATCAAAACATTCAGACCTTCCTTAAAAGTCAGTTAGACCAGCTATCCAGTCCGCCTGCAGCTCGTGAATTCACCCGCAAGTCAAAGCTGGATGCTGACCTACAGATCATTGCCAAGTTGCTAGAGGAACTTAAGGTGAAATTAAAGAGGGATCAGGCCTCTTTGAAGGAGTTCCCAAAGACCTTTGCCACCAAAAAACAAGAATGGGCTCAGGAGCTTTCGGGGGCCGAGGCAAAACGGACCTTGATCACCTCGGACTTCTTGAAAAATCTTGGGGTTGAAGTCGCTGATTCAGAACGCTCTTTGCTACAGTTTGATTACGTCAATGAGCGGTTTGAAAACCAGATGTTCGACTTGTATACGGTGTCACAAAACAAGCAGATCATTAGTGACCTGAAAGATTTATCAAACGGCCCCGGCGCTCCAATCTTAAGGAACTTGGCGACCGCTCAAGAAGAAACAACCCAGGGCCCCGATCAGTTCACAGATTTGGAGTCTGCAAAAAATATGGTCCGGCAACTGGCAGAGGACCGGTTTGTTGAAGATGAAACCGGGGGGAGTCGAAGTTTGGCGGTTTTGTTGGTTCAACAGCTGATCCGACCTACCGTGACGTTAAACAAACAAGAATTCGAGTCCCGCAAAGACTCGATTATCACCAACATGAGCCCGGTGTATTTTAGTGTCAAAAAAGGCGAAGTGCTGGCTCGGGCCGGTGACCGAGCAACTCGCCACCAAGTGGATGTGTTACAAAGCTATTTTGAACACACCGAGGAGTCGGAACAGTTACCGAAAATGATCGGTACCTTGCTGATTGTGCTCTTTTCGCTGTTATTGGTGTATTATATTTTGCAGTACAAAGGGGGAAAAGGGATTCCCTTTCGGTTCTTGTTATTGATGAGTTCTGCGATTGTTTTGACCTTGTTGCTAATCAAGGGCGGGTCAATAGTCTCAGAAGCGATTTCAATGAGGTATACTTCCATTGACAGCGGGTTCTACCGCTATTTGTTCCCGGTCAGTTTGGCGTCCTTGTTGGTTGGCATCTTGATCAACTTTGAGACTGCCCTTCTCGCCGGATTGCTCACCAGCCTCTTTGCCACGGTGATGTTACAAGCAGATATCTATTATTTTTTCTTTTCGATGACCGGCTCCATGGTCGCCTCCATGCCGGTGACTAAGTTTGATTCTCGGCACTCTTTGCTCAATCAAGGGCTCAAGGTTACTGGGGCCAGTATCCCGGCGATCACCGTGATTTTACTGATCCAAGAAAATGACTTTGTCCCTGCGTCGATTTCCTACTGGGTTGCAGGGGCCTTGAGCGGAATCGGTGCAGCGGTGTTGGTTTCAGTGCTGCTACCCTTTTTCGAGACCCTATTCGACATCACCACCAACCTGAGATTGCTCGAGCTTTCGAACATGAATCATCCGGCATTAAAAAAGCTTATTTTTAGCGCACCGGGAACCTACCAGCACAGTATATTGGTTGGGAACCTAAGCGAGGCGGCGGCTCAGCAAATCGGGGCGAACCCCTTACTCGCAAGAGTGGGGGCCTATTATCATGATTTAGGGAAGGGGGTGGATTCCCAGTATTTCATTGAAAACCAACCGCAAAACTCGGTAAATATCCACGACACCCTCAACGATCCTTACCTCTCGGCGAAGAAAATTATTGATCACCTCAAAGAAGGGGCAGCGATTGCCGATAAATACCGGCTCGGTTCGCTGCTTAAAGAAATGATCACTCAGCACCATGGGAACGGCATGGTGAAATATTTTTATGAAAAGGCCTATTCGGCTGCCAAGTTAGAAGGCAAAGAAGGCTCGGTTGATGAAGCGGACTTCCGGTACCCGGGGCCTAAACCTCAATCACTCGAAGCCGGTTTGATCATGCTCGCCGATGCGGCGGAGGCTTCCACCCGAAGCATCAACCAGCCGACCGAAGCTTTGGTGGAAAAAATGGTGCAGAAAGTTGGTTGGTCGATCTTAAAAGACGGGCAATTGGATGAGTCGGGGATGAACCTTGAGCAATTTCGGGACACCTTGGCTTGTTTTACTAAAGTGCTGATCTCGATCCACCACCACCGGATCCAGTATCCCGAAGAAGTGGGTTTGGTTTCCTCAGGTCACAGGGTTTCGGTTTGAGCGAATTGTTTTTGGTCGATTTTGAGCCCGAGGTCAAACAGGTTGACATGGCTGAAGTGGAAGAAAAAGTCTTGGTGATGCTACAGGCCGCCCAGGTTGACCGGGAAGTGAACCTGTTGGTCTGCAGCCCGGCAACCATCCAGGAATTGAACCAAAGCTACCGAGGGAAGGACAAACCAACTGATATTTTGTCTTTTGGCTATGAGCTCCCTGAGGAACCTTTAGGGGATTTGGCGCTTTGTTTGGAAGTCGCCGAGCGACAAGCCGGAGAGTTCGACCTCAGTTTAACTGAAGAACTGCTGAGGCTTTTAGCTCACGGCCTCGTCCATTTGCTGGGTTATGATCACCAAACTGAAGCGGAAGAGGCGCAGATGTTGGCCAAAGAAATCGAACTGCTTAAAACCATCAGCTTATCCCACCTGTACCCTGAACCGACTCAGGGCCCTAAGAGGGACTAGTCGGCCTCTGAGAGGCTGCGAAAGCCCGCTGGTCTAGCCAGGTTCTGGCACAAAGGGGTAGGCCCCTTCACGGTAAAAGAAATAGGGAGACAGGGCCAAGTTATGCTTGAGTTGCTCAAGGTATTCTCGTTTTGGGTCGATTTCTCTCTTGAACGTCCAGGCGCCGCCCAGTTTTCGTTGGAAGCAATGAACCACCCCAAAATCAATAAAAATCCGCCGTTCCTCATGGTTGATGTATAGCATCTGGGGCAGATAGTCGATTTTTCCGTTGCTGCTTTGGACTTTGATCTCTTTGTCGCTGAGCGCTAAACTGTAACTCAGGCCTCGGTGTCCAACCCAGTCGGTGGTGCTCGCTGCGGATTGTAGGCTGGGAAGAGGGTAGACCTGATCGACCGGTTTAAGCTCGGTTCCTAAGGAGGTTAAAGACCCGCTGACATCTTTAGGGTAGGGGATTTTGAGGTCCACAAACCGGATGAATCGAATTTCCGATTGCCCGTCTTTTTTGAGGCCCACCCCAATCGAGTTGATGCTGTAGAAAATCAGGTCCTTTTGGCTGACGTTATAAATCACGTCTTCCATCGAAAAGGTTTTGGTGAGGTTGTCGATTCTTCCGGTCAGGATCTTTTGGGGGTTGGCGGTGTTGATCCGAATCATTAACGACATATCGTCGGCTAGGGGAACCAATCGTTTGAGCGATTTGAACGAAAAGTTGACTTTCCCAGCGACCAAAACTTTGGTCCACTTCCTGAGTTCCTGAGTCACCAAGGGGTGAGAGGGGGTCAGGTTTTTGGCTTGTTGGAGCCTAGCAAAGGCAAGGTCCATTTTGCCTTCAGAAATATACTGCTGGTACCGGACCAGTAAGTCTTCAGAAGTGAGCTCAGAAGTTCGTAGGTAAGCAGACTTGAAGTCTTCATCAAAGGGACTTGAGGTATAGGCTCGTCGGTATTCAAGGTTAGCCTCTTCAAAGCGGCCCATATCTTCAAGCCGTTGGCCCTGGTAGTAGTTGTAGTTACAACTGGCTAAACTTGCCAAGCCAAGAATGAGCAGTAAAAACCTCATGGATTCCTTAATTTGAATGGGTCTGGGTGTTTGAGTCGTTTTAAGACCAGAGCGGCTTTGGTGAGCTCTTGCTCTAGTGCTCCGCTAAGATACTTGAGTCGAGGGTTCCAGGCAAGGGGGTGCAGTGCAACAAACCGTTGCAACCGCTCTCGGCCCAGCCCAGAGGAAAGCCCGGTCGACAATGAGGCTAATAACCATGCCAGTTCGTTGTCTGGGCTGGTGGTCAAGGCCTCAACTGAGGTTTTCTCCACAAAGCTGGGGTAACTGTGACTCAGGTGGTAATCCAGGGCGAGCATGGTCAGTAAGTCCCCGGATTTTGGGTGTTTAATCAAGGCGCGGCGTAGATAGCGGTCTGTTCGCTTTAGCAGTGACGCGCCTTTTTCCATGTCCGCCTGAGCGCTGAGGAGGAGGTCTAAAGCCACCTCCGCAATCACCGGTTCACTTTCTGAAGAACCAAAATCTCGAAACAGTTCCCTGGCTTGTTCTAACCGTGGGAGTTTGTCGGTCTCGAAACGCTGTAGCCTCAGTTGGTAGAGAAGCTTGCCTTCGACCGCACCAAGAGACCAACCGGGCCAGGGGGCTTTGAGGCCCATTTCCTTGAGCACCCAGTGCCCTAAGGCTTCAAGATGGTCTAAGGTTTTTTTTCGGTTAAAGGTTTGCTCCCATTTCCCCAAGGAACCATCTGGTTTCACAAGGTTGATGCTTAAAAAGATCAACCGTCCTACCTGTTGGTAATGTCCATCGAGCCTGTACCTGCTGTAGGTGTGGGGTGGGGCACCGGCGAGTTGTCTGACCACTTCAAAGGAAGTCACGTCAACAAATCCGGTTTTCTTGAGGTTATTGCGAAGGAAAAATTCGACTTGTACACCAAAGGTGTCGGCTTTGCCAGGTCGGTGGTTGGTCGGGGGGATGAGGCTGATGCCCGGGGAGGCAACGAGCGCTGGGGAACTGGCGAACAAATAGAACGCCAGACCCAAAGCGAGGTAGAGTCGTTTAGAAATGATGATGTTCAGCGTTGTTAGGCGCGCTGTAGTCGTTGTGCTGTGACTCATTGTGTTCTTGGGATTGCTCCGAAGCTTGCGCTGGCTCGTCAGTTTGCTCTTCAAACTGGTCTAGGTGAGCGAGCAGAGAAGAAAGTTTTTCTTCGTATTGTGCCTTCTGCGCTTCTAATTCACTGACACGGGCCTGCAAAGTTTCGATAGTTTGTACGGCTTTGCTGATCCGTCCTTCAATCTGATCAAGAATTTCCATATTGTTCCTTAACTGTATTGGGTCCAAAGGGGAGTTTTGGTTTTTTCTTTACATACCCCGTTAGGCCCTGAATCACAAGAACTTTTTGTTAACTTTCTTGATTTATTCCTAAAGTCTTTAGTAATTTTTCGTTGTAGGTGATCTCGGTGGTCTTTCTGAGCTCGTCAATTAACCCATTGACCAAAATTTGAGCTTTTTGCTGGCTCAGACTGGCTTTGAACCGCTCGAGCCCCAGTGGTTTGCCTTCGATCGTTGGCACACTCTTCTTGAGCAGTCGCACGGCGTATCCTTGGCCTTGACTGCTTAAGAACTTCACCTCACCGGGCTTCATGTGGTTGAGCGCAATGGGCAACTCCCGGCCTGCCTTGAGGCCTTTAAACTGTCGGTCTTTATAAGACAGGTGCAGTTGTGCTGGAGTTTGCTTCATCCCGGCTCCAAGCTGGTCAAAGCTTTCGCTTGTCGTGATTCGTTGGGCCATGTGTTCTAGCTGGCTGGCGACCATTTGCTGCTCTTTTGCCATTTGGGCGAGCCTTTCAACTTCAGGTTTAATGTCCTCAAGGGGCTGGGTGGTTGGCTCTTTCGTCTCGGTGATCTGGTACACCACCACAAAGGAGCCTTCCAAAATCGCCCCTTTTTCGTTCACTGGTTTACTGATCAGTTGTTGGTACAAGGACCGAAGGTTTGGTAGCCCGGGAACCGAGGTCCCAGGGGCAAATAGACCAGATTTCTTTAAGGTCTTGTTTTCGCTTTTCGCATAGGCTTCAAGAGACTGGTCAACCAAGCTTTGGGTTGCCTTGCGGTGGAGGTTCTTTAATCGTCGCTCCCCTTTTTGCTGGTTTAACCGAGCGATAATCTGGGGTCGGGCTTCTTCTAACGACAAGGTCCCCGCAGGCTTGGTGGCCACCAGTTTTGCAATGTGGTAGCCAAACTGGCTGAGGAAAGGTTGGGAAACCTGGCCCGGTTTGAGTCCGGTAACGACCCGGTCAAAGACAGGCACAAATTGGCCTTCTTCGACCCAACCGAGGTCTCCCTCGTTGCGTGCGCTGCCTGGGTCTTGAGAACGTTTTTTGGCAACCCCTTCGAAGCTTGCAGGGTCTGCTTTTAGCTGGTTGTAAATTCCTTCCGCCTTGGTGCGTGCAACCGTTTTTTGGAGGGCGCTTGGCGAACGAGGCAGTTTAATTAAGATATGATGGGCATGGTAACTTGGCTTTTTGCTAAACTCTTTGGTTTTATGCTTTTTATAGTACAGTTCAACCGCCTTGTCCGAGACTTTGGCCGAGCTCGTCACTTCGCCGATCCCTACGGTGAAGAATTGGATCCCGACTTTTGCTGGCGCTTGGAAACGGGCTGAGTTCTTCTCGTAGAAACTGTTAATTTCGTCGTCGTTGACACTTGCCTTGACTTGAATGTCGGAGGTGCCGACGGTCAAGGTCTCAATGTCATACTGGGTTTCGTCTCGGCTATAAATCATTTCAGCATACTGTTGGCTGACCAAGTGGCCTTGACTGAGGAGAGCCATGTACTTGCTAGCGAGCATGTTGTCACGGAAGCTCGCTTCAAACTCCGGGGAGCTTTGGCCGATTTGCTTGAGCAACAGTTTATATTTTTGCGGGTCGTACCGGCCATCGGTTTGGAATTGTGCGAATCCACGTAGCGCCGTTGCTAACTCTTTGTCTGTTAAGGCCAGACCGACAGCGTGGGCGCTTTCGATCATCAAGGCGTCGCTGATCAATCGTTGCAACACCTGCATCTTGATGTTCATCATCTTCATGAACTGGTCAGCATTGGGGCCGTAGGCCTTGCGGACTTGTTCGGTTGCCCCTTCTAAAGACCGTTGATACTGTTCTAACTTGATTTCCTTAGAGCCGACAGTGGCAATCACATTGATCCCTTGGTTTTGGAAGCTGTCGATGCCGAAGAAGAGCATGACTAAGGCGACAACAGAGACAATGGTTCGGATAAACACCGACTGGACGTTGTTTCGGAAAAAAGAAAGCATGTGGGCTTTAAGGGCAAAGGGGTTGAAATTGAATCCTTAAGCCTAACTTTATCGACTTTATACGTCAACTAAGGACAAAGGATAAATCTTCAACTCATGGCTTGGGTAGCGAGGGGCCGGGCGGCTTTTTGACGTTGCGGATTGGGCCGCAAACGGAGACCCGAAGAAAGACCCACCCTCGAGAGGGTGGGTTGAGGTCGGTTATTCGAGGGCCTGAGCGAAATCAGCGATGATGTCATCAATATTTTCGATCCCTACAGAGACCCTGATCAGATCGGGGGTGACCCCGGCTGATTTTTGCTCATCTACCGTGAGCTGCTGGTGGGTGGTGGTCGAAGGGTGGATCACCAAGGTTTTGGCGTCAGCGACGTTGGCTACATGGCTGGCCAGCTTGACCTTGCTGATGAAGCTTCGTCCTGCCGCTTCTCCGCCTTTGACCCCAAAGGTGAAGATCGAGCCGAAGAGGCCGGTGCGGAACTGTTTTTTGGCTAGCTCATGGCTGGGGTGTTCAGGTAGGCCTGCAAAGCATACCCAATCGATTTTCGGGTGACTTTTTAAGTAGTCAGCCAGGGCCAGGGCGTTTTGAGAATGCCGCTCAACTCGTAGGTGCAAGGTCTCGATGCCTTGTAGGATCATGAACGCATTGAATGGGCTGATGGCTGGGCCAATGTCTCTGAGCAGGGTGACCCGAGCTTTGATGATATAAGCGAGGTTGCCAAAAGATTCGCTATACACCACCCCGTGGTACGCTGGATCGGGTTCTGTGATGCCCGGGAAGCGGCCTGAGGCTTTCCAATCGAAGTTACCCGAGTCGACAATCACGCCGCCAATAGAGGTTCCGTGGCCCCCTAAAAACTTGGTGGCTGAGTGAACGACAATGTCGGCGCCGTGCTCAATCGGTCGGCACAAGAAGGGGGTGGTGAAGGTCGAGTCGACGATCAAGGGAACCCCCGCCTCATGGGCGATGTTCGCAATCGCGCGAATGTCCGCCACATCCCCACCGGGGTTACCAATCGTTTCAATGTAAACCGCCTTGGTCTTGTCATTGATTTTCGCTTTGATGGTCTCTGGTTTGGTGACCTCGGCAAAATGGACCTTGATGCCAAAGTGAGGCAACGTTTGGGAAAAGAGTGTATAGGTCCCTCCGTAGAGAGCGGAGGCAGAGACAATTTCGTCTCCTGCACCGGCGATGTTGGTGATCGCCATGAACTCCGCTGATTGCCCTGAAGCGACCGCTAAACCAGCGACCCCGCCGTCCATTTCAGCGACCCGTTTTTCAAACACGTCGGTGGTTGGGTTCATGATTCTTGTATAAATATTCCCAAAAGCCTTCAGTGCGAAAAGGTCCGCTCCATGCTCGGGGCTATCAAAGGTGTAGGAGGTGGTCTGATAAATGGGCACCGCACGGGAGTTTGTTGTCGGGTCGGGGACTTGCCCGGCGTGAACTGCTTGGGTCTCAATTCGGTAGTTTTCGCTCATCTGCTCTCCATTCTAGGGATTGATCCAAAAAGCTAATTGCCGCCTTCCATAGAAAAGGCTGAGTTCAGCATTGAACATCTGGGCAGAAAAATCCAATGAATCTGAAACCTGACTTTATAGGCGTTTCATTTGGTTTGTGGTTTGAATCAACAGAATGTGATCGGTCGCAAGGCTGGCCGTTGTTAATAGGAACCGATATATACCAGGGAAAGGGTAGGTCAGTTTTTTGGTTAGCGATTCTAGTAAAACTATGCAACACTGTGACCCTAGCGAGAAACTAATTTAACGTCTGAGTTATTGATCTTGTTGCTCCTTCAGGCCGGCAGGATTTCTTTGCTCTGGCTCTCTAAGTGTGACTGATTGTTGATATGAAATTGTAGGAAAAATGCCTTATTTTGTGCTCTTTTTTTGTTTTTTGGTGACCTTGCCTGGGCTGGGCCGTGCTGAGTTCAGTCCCCAACAACAGGCGTGGTTAAATGCCCAAGAGCAGATTACGGTCGGGGTCATGCAAGATTGGCCTCCCTTCAGTTTTCCGACCGGGGCAAGGCAGGTGGGGCTTAGTATTGACCTCTTGGAACTGGTCAATCAAAAGCTTCAAAACAAAATCGTCATCCGACCTGGGCTATGGGATCAAATATACAAAGACACCCAATCAGGTGAATTGGATGCGATCCTAGACATCACCCCAAGCAAAAAAAGATTACCCTTTTTTCACTTCACGTCCCCCTATTTTTCCTTTCCTCATGTGATCGTCGCCCAGAAAAGAGGGCCTAAATTTTTGAATGAACGGGACCTCAATGGATATAAACTAGGGCTAGAAAAGGGTTTTTATAACGTTCAATATTTTCGAGAGAATTTCCCGGAGGTGCAGATTGTCGAATACCCGGGGACCTCTCAAGCCCTGGAAGCGGTGGGGCGAGGGGAGGTGGATGCCTATGCTGGGAACCGGGCTGTTGCCACTTACTTGATCCAACGGCAAGTGATGGTGAACCTGAGTGTACACAGCGAGTTAAACCAGAAAAAAGTGCAGCTCGCCTTGGGAACCAACAGCCGGTCGCCCCAATTGCGAGATATTTTTGAAGAAGCCTTGCATCAAATCACGGAACAACAGCGGGCTGAAATTCTGAATAAGTGGGTGCGGTATAAGGCCGAGACCGGAGGACAACCCTTTTCTTTGAGCAAAGACCAAAGGGAATGGTTAAGAAACCATTCGATTTTTCATTTAGGGATCGACCGAGAGTGGCCCCCCTTTGAATTTCTGGACGAGCACAACCATTACCGAGGGATTTCGGCGGACATCATGAGGCTGTTCAGCAAACAGTTGGGGATTCAGTTTGTGCCTGAAACAACCTTGTCTTGGCCAGAAGTGATTGAAAAGGCGAAACAACGGAAAGTTGATTTGCTGCCAGCGGTCACCAAAACGGCCAAGCGAAGTGAATACCTCAACTTTTCTGAACCCTATGTGAGTTTTCCGGTGGTGATTGCCGGGCAACGTACCACCGGGTTTATTTCCGGTGTCGCTGACCTCGCCGACAAACGGGTCGGGGTTGTGAAAGGTTATGTCACTCAGGAGTATCTCAACCGCGATTTCCCCGACTTGGACCTTAGCTTGTTTGCTAGTGTGGAAGCGGGGCTACAGGGGTTACAAGACCGAGAAATCGACGTTTTTATCGACAACCTTGCGGCGATTAATCACGTGGTTTTTAACCATGGGATTGACGGAATCAAGGTGATCTCACCGACTAAATATAACTTTGATCTACGGATCGGGGTGCGTAAGGATTGGCCGGAATTGATCCCCATTTTGAACCAGAGTTTGAGGACCCTCTCAGCCCAAGAAAAGCGTACCATCGTCAACTCATGGGTGGCGATGAAGTACCAGACAGGCCACGATTTGAAATCAATTTTCAGCTGGGCCTTTCCCTTGTTGTTGGCAACTGGTTTTGTGATCTGGGTTATTTTAAGAACCAATCGTAAACTCAGCGCAGAAATTGAAGCCAAACAAAGGATTCAAGAAGAACTCACTAAAAACCAAAAGCAATTCCAAGCTTTTTTAGACTTTTCCCCTACCGCTCTTTATTTGAAAGATTCCAAGGGGCGTTATTTGATGGTGAATAACTTTTGGGGGGAATTGTTTAATCAGGCTGGTGTCGATGTACTCGGGAAAGGGGACATCGCTTTGTTTGGGCCGGTGTGTGGCGAGCCTAAGCTTGAACACAGCCTGAAGGTCTTGGAAACCGCCGAAGTTCAACAATGGGAAGAACGCAGCCCTGATGGATCTGGGGGGAGAAACTTACTGGTCCATGAATTCCCAATTCTCGGCCCTCAGGGCAAACCGATCGAAGTGGGCGGGATTGCGCTTGATATCACGTTGCGAAAAGAAACTGCCGCCAAGGTGAACACTTTGTATAACCGGCTCAACGAAGCCCAAGAAATCGCTTTGATCGGCAGCTGGGAGTACGATCATCTCGCAAATGAAGTTTGGGCTTCTGACTCAGCGTATAAGATTTTGGGGAAACAGGAAGGAGAGGGGGACGTTGGGTTCACCGAGTTGATCAGTTTTGCCACTCCCTTTGACCGTACTGAATTTGAAACCAATTATCACCGGGCGATGGTTGAGGAACAAAGCTTTGGGTTCGATTATAATGTCAGGAAACGGGACCAGTCCATCATGACCTTACACATGACCGGAAAACCGGAGCGAGATGAGCAAGGAACCTTCATTCGCATTCGAGGTTCGATCCAAGATATCACCGAACAGGTCAAGGCCCAACGAAACTTAGAAAATGCCAAAAAAGCGGCCGAAGCGGCGAACCAGAAGCTCCTAGAACTTGATCAGCTAAAATCGATGTTTATTGCGAGTATGAGTCACGAGCTCAGGACTCCGCTCAACTCGATCATTGGGTTCACTTCGGTGTTGTTGACCGGGATGAGTGGCCCTTTGTTAGACAAACAAAAAAACCAACTCACTCGAGTCAATCGCTCAGCAAAGCATTTGCTTAATTTGATCACTGATGTGATCGATATTTCCAAAATTGAGGCTGGCCGGATTGAGGTCTATCCCGAGGAAATCGACTTAGACAGCTTGATTAAAGATGTAATGGAGACTTTAGAAGGGCAAGCAAAAGCCCAGGGTTTGGGAATGTTCCGTCGGGGACACACCGGGTTGATCCTATACACGGATCAAAAACGGTTGTTTCAATCATTGCTCAATCTGGTCAGCAACGCCGTCAAATATACCGAAACAGGGCAGGTTGAGGTTTCGGTGGTGGACCTGAGCAATTTGGTGCGGATCGAGGTCAAAGATACGGGAATTGGGATTTCTGAGTCCGACTTGCCTCGGCTTTTTGAAGCCTTCGAACGGTTTGAATCGGAACTGAAAGTCAAGGCCGGGGGCACCGGTTTGGGTTTGTACCTAACCAAACGAATTGCGAATGATCTGCTCAAGGGAGCGTTAGAAGTGGTGACAGAACAAAACCAAGGGAGCATATTCAGCCTGACGCTTCCAAAACGGTTGGCCGAGGAGAGTGAAAAGAAATGAGAGTGTTAATCATTGAAGACAACGACGACAACCTAGAGTTGATCACCTTCCTTTTGGAAAACGCCGGGTTCACCAACTTTGCGGCGATCACCGGGGAAGAAGGGATTGAGAAAATAGGCCAAAATTGCTATGATCTCATTATCAGCGACATTCAATTGCCTGGTCTTGACGGGCAAGAGACTCTAGAACAAATTCGCCAACTTCCCAATGGCGCCAAAGTCCCTGCGATTGCGATGACATCCTACGCCATGGCAGGAGACCGAGAAAAACTTTTGGCCGCCGGGTTTGACGGCTATATAGAAAAACCGATTGACCCGGAACGGGTGATCACTCAAATCAACCAAATAGTCAGCCAGTGCCATGAAAATCCTGATCGCAGATGATACGGAAGACTCTCTAGAGTTGCTCAAGGTGATATTGGAGTCCGAGGGCCACCAAGTAACTGTCGCAAAAGATGGCTTTGAAGCCCTCGAGCTTGCCAAAGCCTCGACACCTGAGTTGGTGATCTCCGATTTATTGATGCCTAAAATGGACGGTTTTTTGTTTTTGCAAAACTTCCGTGAAGACCCACAGTTTGAGAAGATCCCCTTCATTGTATACACCGCCACCTACACGGACTGCCAAGACGAAGACCTTGTGTTGGAATTAGGAGCTGATCGGTTTTTGCTCAAGCCGATGGAGCCTTCGTTGTTGATTGAAGCGGTTAATCGGGTGGTTGAGCGCTCTGAGGCTAACCTTCACAAACCCGCAGAAGATACCTACGGAAAGCTGGCTTCTGACTATTCCCGCCGGTTGGCTTCGAAATTAGAAAAAAAAATCTCAGAATTAGCGGTTGCTCGGGCGGCGAAAGACAATTTTCTGGGGATCATGTGTCACGAACTTCGGACCCCGCTCAATGGAGTGCTGGGGTTAAGTGAATTGCTACTCAAGGAACAGCACTCTGAAGAAACCCGACAGTTTCTTGAAATGATCAATAACTCGGGGAAGCAGTTACTCAATGTCTTTTCTGATATCATCGATGTCGCTCGGATGAATCAGTCCAAACTGAAAATACAACACAAGAATTTTTCGCTCTCTGCCGGTTTGAAAAATTTAGAAGATCTCTTCGCCCCTTCAGCGGCCCAAAAAGGTCTGGAATTTAGTTTTTGGGTGGACCCCCGTTTATCCTGGGTGCAGGGAGACCCGATCCGGTTGTCACAGGTGCTTTCGAATTTGTTGTCCAATGCTGTGAAGTTCACTTCCTCTGGGAAAGTGGAAAGCAAGGTTTCCTTGGTTGAAGAAACTTCCACCCAATATCGGGTGAATTTTGAAGTGATCGATACAGGGCAGGGTATTTCCCCACAGTTTCTACTGGCTACCTTTGAGCCTTTTGGGATGGTCGACGATTCGAGCACCCGAGAGCTCGGGGGCTCGGGCCTTGGGCTATCGATTGTGAAAAACCTTGTGGAATTGATGGGCGGAACCATTGAAGTGGACAGCGAACTCGGTCAGGGAAGCCGGTTTCATTTTGAGTTGACCTTAGAAAAAGGCAGCTCTGAACCGTTAACCCTCTCTTCACCGGGATGACTGAACTGGTTTCTTGCGGCGTAGGTTTTTAAGCTGTGGGGGACTAAATGTGGGGCACAATCGCTTTGTAAACCATTGGTTGACTGGAATCCGCCCAGGGTGGAAACTGAGTTTTGATGTTCCTGCTTGTTTTTAATGGTTTGATTCCGGGCAAGCGGGAGTTGGACTTCACCTTGTACCCTAACGTTTGATGCCTCAGGCCCAGAATCTCGGCGATTTTTCTCAAGTGATCACCCTTGGCCCTAAGGGGACCTTTTCCAACCAAGCCGCTTCGATTGTCGTTGGAACCCAAGCCGCCACGATTCAGTACACCAATACGCTGCCCGAAATTTGTATGCTCGCCGCCCAGGATGATCAGTCTCTTGGGGTGATCCCCATCGAAAATAGCAGTTCTGGGATTGTCGGGCCGACTCAAGACAGTTTATTAGAACATGAAGTGGAGATCATCGCTGAGTTAGAAGTCCAGGTGAATTATGCGTTGATTTCGACAGTTCCAGTCGATCAGGTGGAAACCTTTTTCTGCCACAAAGTCGCCTTTGATCAGATCATGTCCTTCACCGCCAAGAAACTCAGCCAAGCGAAGGTTCACTTTGTGGATTCAAACATGGATGGGGCGTACCGGTTTCTTCGGTGTGGTGAAGATGATAAGGTGGCGGCGGTGATTCCTTTGGTCGTTGCCCAGCAAGACCCTGCGCTAAACCAAAAGATCGTTGCTGAGAGCCTCGAAGACTACCAGAACAACTGTACAAGGTTCTTAGTGGTAAGGAAGGCGATTCCCTGGGTGGATCCAGATTTCTCACGGAAGAAAACCTCCTTGGTGATTGAGGCCCATGAAGACCGCCACAGCTTGTTATTTGAGATCTTGCGGGAGTTTCATGTGTTTGGGTTGAACCTGTGCCGGTTGGAGTCCCGGCCAAGCAAAGTCCATCGCTGGCAATACCGGTTTTTTATTGATTTAATTAACAACCACCGCACTGCCCCTTGTTTGGCTGCTTTAGCCGAACTGGGGATCAGTTATAAAGTGCTCGGTGCCTATGATTCGTTGACATGACACTATTTTGGACAACCAACCCCATTATCTTTGAATTGGGGCCTTTTGCACTCCGCTGGTATGGGCTGTTTTTCGCCCTGGCCTTTGTGATCGGAACCGCCATTTTGCGGCGAATGTATCAGATTGAAGGCAAACCGGTCGAAGAAACCGACACCCTGCTCACCTATGGGGTGCTCGCTGTGGTTGTTGGCGCTCGGTTGGGCCATGTTTTGTTTTATGAACCGGCCTATTACCTCAGCAATCCCTTAGAAATTTTTGCGGTCTGGCATGGCGGCTTAGCGAGCCACGGCGGCGGCATTGGGTCGTTGTTAGTGCTTTATTGGTTCGCAAAAAAGTTTAATCATTCCTTTTTGTGGATTTGTGACCGCATCGCCGTGTTGGTCCCGATGACCGGGGCGTTGATTCGAACTGGGAACTTCTTTAATTCTGAAATTATTGGCAAAGCGACTGATGGAACCTGGGGGGTTATCTTTGCCCGGATCGACGGAACCCCAAGGCACCCGGCGCAGCTTTATGAAGCGGCCTGTTATTTGCTTATCTTTGGGTGTCTCTTGCTTTGGTATGGGGCCGCCAAATCAAAGGATTTTCAAGGCCGCTTGTTGGGCCTGATGCTGGTTGGGGTGTTTACTGCCCGGTTCGGTATCGAAATGATTAAAGAAAACCAAGTGGCCTTTGAGTCCGCGATGGCCTTTAATATGGGCCAATTACTGAGTATTCCCTTCGTTCTTTTAGGGGCGTGGCTTTTGTTGAGGAAAACGAAACAATGACAGTTATTTTACCGACCCACCACCACGCCCAAAAAGCGTTGGAGTCCCATAACATCACCTGTATCGACCCTCAACATGCCGAGAAACAGGACATCCGGCCCTTGCGGATTGGGATTTTGAACATCATGCCCAATGTGAAGAGCTACGAGTTCAACCTGCTCTACCCTTTAGGTAAATCCATCTTGCAGATTGACCCGGTTTGGGTAAAGTTGAAGTCTCATTCGTACAAAAGCAGTAGCTCAAGCCACTTGGACGAGCTGTATATTGACTTTGATGAGGCCGTGAAAGATCGGCATTTAGACGGGTTGATTTTAACCGGTGCTCCGGTGGAAGAGCTGGAGTTTGAAGCGATTAATTATTGGGACGAGGTCAAAGATATCCTCACTTACAGCCGGGAAAACATCGCCAGCACCTTGGGGATTTGTTGGGGCGCGATGGCGTTGGCCAAGATGATTGGTGTCAAAAAAGAGCTGACCCCCAAAAAAATCTTTGGGGTCTACCGGACCCAAAACCTAGACAAGGGGCACAGCATCACCGGGGATCTGGATGACTACTTCGCTTGTCCTCAATCTCGGCATGCCGGCTATAAGGACGTTGATCTTGAGTCCGCTCGTGACCAAGGGTTGATCAATTTACTAGGGCACTCGGAGCAGGCAGGGTATTCGATTTTTGAGACCGTGGACCAACGCTATTTAATGCACCTCGGTCATCCAGAGTATAACTCAGGCCGGTTGGTCGAAGAGTTTCACCGTGACCAAGCTGCAGGGCGACCTGATGTGGACCCACCAGTGGGGTTTGATGTGAATCATCCGCTCAATACCTGGCGTTCTCACCGAAACGAGTTCTTCTCTCAGTGGATCAAACACGTCTACCTACACACTATTTTTTAGGTCTCACAGCGCCTTGAGGTGATCGGTTGGTAGCCAAAAGGTTTGGTCCTTTTGCTCAACCAGAATCCACCGTCCTTGCTGTTTCGCTGCCCTCACAAGAGTCGCCGGCTGCAACGGGACCGACCGGGTGAACTCTAGCCCCGGTCCTTGGTACCCTGATTGGGCCTCCATCACCATCCAACGGTTGCCGCTAGGCAGCAAAGAGCCTCCCCAGAGCAAAGCCCCAAAGGTCACCGCAACAGCCATGGAGGCGCCGATTGCCCCTCTGGATGCCTTGGATTTAAACAGCAACAAACCACTCAAATAAGCGACCAAAAGACCGGACCCATAGACCCATTCAGGGACGCTCCCAACCCACTCACCAAAAGTCTTAGGGGCCCTTTCGATCTCCAAGAGTTCGGTCAGCTGAATGGCTTTTTGATTCGCAATGGGTGAACGGGGCTCTAATTCTAAAGCTTTTTGGGCGCTATACAGCGCCTCGACGGGCCGGTTTTGGGCGCCTTGGATAGTCGACAAATCGATCCACAATAAGGCGGTTGGCTGGAGCTTTATTTGTGAGCGAAGTTGTAACTCGGCAGCTTTTAAATAGGCAGGTTGCTGCGCACTAGGGGCGGATAAGGCCTGCTGGTAAAGGGATTCAGCAGAGGGGGCCGCCTGGAGATTAGCGCAGAGCGAAAAACAAATCCCGAACAAAACCCAACGAATCATGAGGTCCTCCCTGGAAAGTACAAGTGCTTTAGCTTGATAAATAACCGTTCTAGGCCGAGCAATCGGTTGCCCTGAACCGATAGGTTTTTCATGGTTTCTTGGACCAGGTCAAAGGCGTACAGGTTGTCTTCAAGCTTAAGCCGGTTGGTCCCGGCGGCCAAGTGTTTTTGAGCCAGTGGCCGCCTCGTGTGCTCTGGGCAGTCGGCTTTCGAAAAGCTCAGGTCCCGGAACCACCGAGCGAGAAACTCCAAAAACAGTTTATCTAAATCTTGTTTGACAAGGCTCGCCAGCCAGTCGAGCCGGTCAACCCATTGCTCGGGACCTGGGGCCTCCATCATCTCGGCAACTTGAGACTCGAGGCCTAAGAGTTTGCCCGATTTTTCGATCAAATCCGCCCGTATCCGGCCTTCTGAATAGGCCAGGATCAGTTCTTGAGCTTGGGGGTCCACCGGGTCTTCGTAGGTTGCGAGGATTTGCCCAAGCTCCTCCTGGTTGAGTAGCCCGAAGGGGACCCGTTGGCACCGGGAGACTAACGTTTCGAGTAGGCTACTTTCGTCATCAGCAGTGAGGATCAACAGGCTGTTGAGCGGCGGTTCTTCTAAGATTTTCAAAAACGAATTTGAGGCCTCTATCCCCAATTTATCAGCTCGACGGACCAAGACAACCCGCTTTTTTGCGTACCGGGGCTTCAGGGCCAAGTGACTGATTAACCCTTGGATTTGGGCAATCTTGATCTGCCGTCCGTCCGGTTCAATCACCAGAAAATCTGGGTGGTTTCCAGATATAAATAATTGGCAACTTTCGCAGGCCCCACAATTGTTTTGGGTGGTGCAGTTGAGTTGTTGGGCAAATTTTCGAGCCAAAGTGGACTTCCCCAGCCCCGAGGGCCCGAGAAACAGATAGGCCGAAGGGATGTGGTGGGACGCCATCGCTCGGTTGAGCCGGTCTTGCACTTCGAGATGGCCGATCAGAGGAAAGCTCATGAGGCAATCAGGTCAAGGACTTCTTGGCGCAGCATTTCGTGAATCTCTTGGATCGGCAGTTCGGCGTCAATCACGACAAACCGGGAAGGTTCCGCCTGGGCAAGGGCCAAGTAGGCTTGGTTGGTCCGCTCAAAAAAGGCCTTTTCTTCTGCCTCTAAGCGACAAATCGCCTCACCGCCAGACTGGCTTCGGGCCAAAACTCGCTGTTTGGAAACCTCGGGGCTGATCTGGAACACAAAAGTCTTCGTGGGGGCAATAATCTGAGACTCAAGCGGCTTGAGCCAGGACAAATCCAAGCCCCGTCCTCCTCCTTGGTAGGCTAGGGTGGCGTCATGGTAGCGATCACATAAAACCAACCGGTCCGCTGCCAACGCCGGTTTGATCACGTCCTCAAGGTGCTGCATCCGGTCGGCCATGTAGAGCAATAACTCAGTCTGGGGGCACATCGCCTCGTTGCTCCGGTCTAGCAGCAACCCTCTGATCTTGGCGCCCAGTTCGGTGCCTCCCGGTTGCTTGGTGAGCAGAGGGTCGTGCCCTGCGTTGCTCAAGGCTTCTTTGAGTAAGTTGATCTGGGTGGTTTTACCGCACCCGTCGATCCCTTCAAAGGTGATCAGCATTTAGACCCTTTGGATGTCGGCGCCCAGTTGGTTGAGCCGTTGGTCAATAGAAGCGTATCCCCGGTCAATCTGGTTGATGTTGTGGATCTCGCTGGTCCCTTCGGCGCACATCGCAGCGAGCAATAAAGCCATCCCGGCCCGGATGTCGGGGCTGGTTAGGGTCATCGCTCGTAAGTTGGCCGGGCCGACAACCACCGCTCGGTGAGGGTCACACAGCACAATTTTTGCGCCCATTCTGATCAGTTTATCGACCCAAAACAACCGGCTTTCAAAGAGCTTTTCGTGGATCAACACAGTCCCGGTGCACTGGGTCGCCACGACGGTCATAATACTGGTGAGGTCCGCAGGGAAGCCGGGCCAAGGGGCATCGTCGATTTTGGGGATCGAATCATCCATGTCGTTTTTGATCACCAGACTTTGCTCAGCCTTAACCAACAGGTCGTCTTCCCCGACTTTGGTGAGTTCAACACCTAGCCGTTTGAAGGCGGTCTGGATTTGGCCTAAGTGCTTCCACCCGGCCTTTTCGATGGTCAGCTCACTTTTGGTGACCACTGCCAGCCCGATCAGGCTGCCCACTTCGGTATGGTCTGGTTGAATCTCGTATTCGCACCCTTGAAGTTTGTCGACCCCTTCGATGACCAATAAATTACTCCCCACCCCTGAGATTTTGGCGCCCATCAGGTTGAGCATTTCGCAAAGTCCTTGAACATGGGGCTCACAGGCGGCGTGGTAGACCTCAGTGGTCCCTTTGGCGAGCACAGCGGCCATGAGCAAGTGCTCGGTCGCCATGACACTGGCTTCGTCGAGGAGGAGCTTGGCTCCGGTCAGCCCATCCTGGCGGACTTGGTAGCATCCTTGGTCAAGCGAGAATTTCAGCCCCAGGCTTTCTAAAGCGTGGACATGGGTGTCTAGCCGTCGCTTGCCGATGGCGTCCCCGCCCGGTTCGTAGACTGTGGAGGTCCCCATACGAATCGCTAACGGAGCGGCGAGCAAAAAGCTGCCTCGGATGGATTTCGATAGGGTTGGCTCTGGTTGGGAGTGGATCAGGTTGGAGGCGTCAAATTGGTAACTATGGTCCCCTTTGAAGGTGATGGCGACCCCGAGGCCCTCCAAGATTTCCTTCATCTTGATGATGTCCCCGATATGGGGGAGGTTGTGCAAGGTTACCGGCTGGTCTGTCAGCAGCAGTGCGGCCAATACGGGCAGGGCTTCGTTCTTGTTTCCCGAAGGCCGAATTGAGCCGCTGAGTGTTTTGCCACCATTGACAATGAATTTTTCCATCTACGCCGCCTTGAAAGGGTCATTTTTCGTCAAAACCCATTCTTCCAGAGCCTTGGGTAAAGGTCAATTGGAGCTAGAAGATACTCTTTCTTTACGATGTGTGTTTGAACCTGTGACCCCTGAAAAACTGGGAAGTAGCCTAAAAACGCTAAGATAATCCCTAAGGCAGAACGACAGGTCGAGGCTCATTGTTTGGGGTGAGCCTGAGGTTTGCCTCAAAAGAAATGTTACCCAAACACCCCAGCCACGGTCCCGCCACAATGTTTGCAAAAGCCGCCGACTCCGAGTTGGTTGGAGATGATTTTATACCAGTCCCGCTCGATCACCGGCTGATGGCAGGTCGGGCAGAAGGTGGTGTCGCCGTCGGGATGGTAGACATTCCCGGTGTAGACAAATTGCAGACCTGCTGACTGGGCCAAGTGCCTCGTTTGGATGAGGGTGCTGAGCCCGGTTTTGGGGTGGTCTTGCATTTTGTGGTCGGGGTGAAAGGCGCTCAAGTGCAGGGGGACTTGGGGGCCGAGTTCTTCGGCGATCCACCGGGAGAGGGTCTCGATTTCCTGAGGGCTGTCGTTTTTTCCTTCGATGATCAGGCAAGTGATTTCTGTCCAGACGTTAGTTTCCTTGGCCAGATAGACCAAGGTTTCCTTGACCGGTTCCAGGTGCCCCTGGCAGAGGGTTTTGTAAAAGGACTCGTCAAAGGCTTTTAAGTCGATGTTCACGGCGTCGACTTGGGCGAAGAGCTCGGATCGAGGTTCTTCGTTGATGTAGCCTGCGCTGACTAAGACAACCTTCAGCCCTGCCTCCTTGCAAGCCTGGGCCACATCGGTGACAAATTCAATGTAGATCACTGGGTCGTTGTAGGTCATCGCCACGGAGGTCGCTCCGGCGGTTTTGGCGGCCTGAGCGATGTCCGCAGGGTCGGCGCTGCGAGCGAAACTGTCCCACTGGTCCACCTTGCTGATCTCCCAGTTTTGGCAAAACTTACAGCCTAAATTGCAGCCAATGGTGCCAAAGGAATAGACCCCTGAGCCAGGGAAAAAATGGTTGAGAGGTTTCTTCTCAATCGGGTCGAGCTGAAAACCGCTGGCCTTGCCGTAGGAGTTTAGGTACATCACCCCACCCTGGTTTTCCCGATTTTGGCAAAACCCCTGTTCTCCGGGTTTGAGGTGACAAAGCCGAGGGCAGAGCTGGCAACTGAGGGACTGATTTTCGAGGGACTGAAAGTACCGGGCTTTTTTTATCATGATTTACCTCCCTAGGCTGATTGCGCCCAAGGGATTTAGATTGAAAAACAGAAAGAAAAATAAAATTGATTAAATTAATTCGACTGCAGGTTGACCGGCGACAAACTGGCCAATCTGGGTCGCTTCTGCGATGCCTGCTTGGTTGAGTGCCGCCACCAAAGCGTCTGCGTCTGCTTCTTTGAGGGCAAACATCAGCCCGCCGGAAGTTTGTGGGTCAAATAATAATTCTTGCCGGGCCGGGTCCAAGTCTCGTTGCCAATTCAACCAAGGCGCACACAACTTGCGGTTGTCTTGATTGCTGCCCGTGGTGATCCCTTTTTGATACATCTCTAAGCTGCCGGGGTACAGGGGCAGTTGATCAAACTCAAGCTGCAAACTGAGCCCAGCTCCCCGGGCCATTTCGAGGCCATGGCCACAGATCCCGAAACCGGTGACATCTGTGGCGCTGTGAATTTCAAACTGGCTAGCAACCTGCTTAGCGGTTTGGTTGAGCGCCACCATTGAGGGAATCACTTGATCCAGCAAGGTTTGGTAGGGGAATTTATCTGCCCGAACCGCGTTGAGCAACACCCCGGAACCAATCGGTTTGGTGAGTACTAACCGGTCCCCTGCTTGGCCAGTGCAGTTTTTCCAGACTTTATCCGGGGACACATGACCGGTCACCGACAATCCATATTTGGGCTCGTCGTCTTCGACCGAATGCCCGCCGATGGTCACAGCGCCGGATTCTTTGACCTTGTCTGCCCCGCCTTTGAGGATCTCTTTGAGGACCCCTAAATCTAATTTTTTTGAAGGAAACATCACCAAGTTCAACGCAGTCAAAGGCTCTCCGCCCATGGCCCAAATGTCTGAAAGGCTGTTCGCCGCGGCGATCTGTCCAAAGACATAGGGGTCGTCCACCGCAGGGGTGATGAAGTCGACAGTGGTCACCAGGGCCAACTGGTCGTTCATTAGATACACCCCGGCGTCGTCGGAAGTGGAGCTGCCGACTAGAATCTGGGGATGATCATCGAGCCCCAGCCCCGAAAGCACTTCCGACAGACCTGTCGGACCTAACTTAGCGGCTCAACCGCAAGTTTTTGCTAGATGGGTCAGCCGTTGTTTGCGGCTAAATCGTGAGAACATGTTTCCTTTGTTGTCTAGTTGAAGGCCCTAAGTTATCATGAGCCTCTCAATACGGCAATCTGCTTGAAGGCGATTGGGCCTTGGGGTGTTGGTAATCATCAGATCAAAGGAAAGCATGAGCAAACCGGTCAGTTTGGGGCAGGGAATCTACCAGTTAGAGTTGTCATCTCGCAGCGGGAAACACCCGATCAGCGGGTATGTGATCACCGGAGAAAAAAACTGGATCGTTGAGACCGGCCCATCGTCTTGTTTAGATGTGATTTTAGCCGGTTTGGAAGCTTTGGGGCTCAAGCCAGAGCAAATTGATGGGATCATTGTCACTCATGTGCACTTGGACCACTCTGGGGCCGTCGGTCTCTTGGCGCAGCACTGCACCGAGGCGACAGTCTACGCCCACCCAAGGGGGACCAAACATTTGATCAATCCCACCCTTTTAGAACAAGGGGCCCGGATGGTGTACGGCGATTCCTTCGACCGGTTGTTTGCGCCCATTGTACCGGTGGATGAACACCGGGTCGTCCCTACACCGGATCAGTTTCGGTTAGAAATCGGTCCCGGCAGGGCGTTGGTTTTTTATGATGCCCCCGGCCATTGTTTGCATCACAGCTTCATCTGGGACGGCGCCTCGAAAGGGATTTTTTCAGGTGACGCTGCGGGGATGTACTACGCCGAGGCCGCTGCGGTCCATGGGGTGGATTTGTGTTTACCGGCGACCACGCCGGTTCAGTTTGACCCGGTGGCCATGAAGGTAACATTGAACGCCATGAAAGCCTTGGGCCCTCAAAAACTTTACTTCACTCACTTTGGGGCCTTTGAACCGGCCGAATTATTGATCGAGCACACCGAACATTGGATTGATCTGTACGCCGAAAAAGCGGCAGACTTATACCGAGAAACTCGGCAGGTGGAACCGGTGTTTGAGCTGATTGTGAAGCAAGTCAGGGGCTGGTTAGCTGAGCAGGGTGTCGAAGGCGGCCAAGGGCTGGCTGGGCTGGAATTTGATAGCCAATTGAATGCCCAAGGGGTCGCCGCCTATGTGAAATATCAGGAGAAATTAGCCTCGACCTAGCTCTTCTGAGCGGTTTTTCGCGGCTTTGATTCCTTTGATCAGACCGGCCATGATGCCTTCTTGGTCAAAGGTGTTGAGTGCCGCTTCGGTGGTGCCGCCTTTACTGGTCACACGGGTCCGCAGTTCCTTAGCTTCTTCAGAGCTGCCGTCTAACAGTGCCGAGGCCCCGAGAAGGGTTTGGGTGACCATGTCCCGAGCGTCTTTCGGGCTGAACCCGAATTCCAAGGCCGCCTCGATCATTGCTTCGGCGAGGTAAAAGAGATAGGCCGGCCCTGAACCGGAAATGGCGGTGGCCGAATCAATCATCGACTCGTTGGGGGTTTCAATTGCTTTGCCCATCCCGCCAAGGACAACTTGGGCCACAGCGGCATCGGTCGCTTTGACTTTATCGTTACCACAATAAGCGGTCATCCCCATTTGGATCGCCGAAGGGGTGTTTGGCATCGCTCTGATGATCATGGACTCAGGTAAGTAGGCTTCGAGCTGTTTGATCGTGATCCCTGCCATGATCGAGATCACCAGGGATTCGTCATTGACATGAGGAGCCAAGGCTTGCAACGCCAACGCTGAGTCTTGAGGTTTGACCGCTAAAAGCACCAATTCTTGGTGGCCGGTGATCTCCCGGAATTCTTTGAGCACCGTCACGCCCATCCCCTCGAGTTCAAGGGTCTGCCTCGTTTCACGTCGTTCAAGGATGTGTAAGGTCTCACGGGTGAAAACTTGCTTTTCTAACAAAGCGGTGGCAATCGCAGAACCCATGTTCCCGCAGCCGATGATCAGTGCTTTTTTCATTGGTGGTTACCCCTTCTTTTGTTCAAAATCAGCCATAAACTGGGCCAGAGCCTCTACACCTGCCATCGGCATGGCGTTGTAAATCGAGGCCCTTGCGCCGCCTACAGAACGGTGGCCTTTTAAGGCGTAGAGCCCTTGGTCTAAAGCAGAGGCAAGGAACTCTGGGAGAAGCTCTGGGTCCGACAAGTTAAAACAGACGTTCATCACCGAACGGTGAGCCGGCTGGGCGACGGACTGGTAAAACTCTGAGTTGTCGAGCACCTGATATAACCGCCCGGCTTTCTCTTTGTTTTTTGCTTCCAAAGCGGGGACGCCCCCTTGGGCCAAGATCCATTTGAGCACCAAGTTCATCACATACACCGCAAAGGTGTTGATGGTGTTGGCCATGGAGTGGTTATCGCTAGAAACTTGAAAGTCGAGCAGCTTAGGACAGTCCTTTCGAGCCTTGCCGAGGAGCGATTTTTCCACAAAAACCAAGGTGATTCCGCTGGGTCCTAAGTTCTTTTGGGCACCAGCGTAGGTCACTGCAAATTTGGAGTAGTCGAGCTGACGGGAAAAAATCTCGCTGGTCATGTCCACCACCAAAGGGATGTCCCCGGTGTCCGGAAATTCTTGGTATTGGGTGCCAAACAGGGTGTTGTTCCCAGTCACGTGAACATAGCTCGCCGCCTGGTCAAACATGTCGGGGCTCAGCGCCGGGATCGAGCGGTAGTTGTCTGCCGCTCCTGAGGCGACCACCTCGATGGTTCCAAACTTTTCGGCTTCTTTCGCCGCAATCTTTGCGAAATTCCCGGTTTCAACATACTGGGCTTTGCCTTGCGGCTTGAGGCCCATCAGGTTCAGTGGAACCGCAGAAAAGAGCATTTGCGCCCCGCCGTGCATGTAGAGCACCTCGTGGCTGTCCCCAAGCCCTGAAATCTGGCGAACCAGGCTGTCTGTCTCGGCTAAAAGAGCTTCGAATTCGGGGGAGCGGTGGCTGATCTCGATCACCGAGACACCCATGCCTTGGAAGTCTAATAGATCATTTTTCACCTGCTGCATCACCGGTGGGGGAAGCATGGCAGGGCCTGCGGCAAAATTATAAATCGGCGGTCTCATCCGTTGGGTCCAATTTTGTGGTTATACAGGGATATGGTCAGAGTTTTGGTAAAACTCTAGGCCGTTAAACTTTTGTTTTGCATATTCCAAGTCCCATTCTGAATTACACAAAAAGATGGACTGGTTGTCGACGTCAAAGGCCACCTGAGCGGCGTATCTTGATTCAAACTCTCGTTCGGTTTTCTCGTCTTCGGCGTGATACCACCGGGCGAGTTGGTAGCTGGCAGGCTCAAAGACCCCGTCGACGCTGTATTCCCCTTGGAGCCGGAATTTGATCACCTCAAACTGCAACACCCCAACCACACCGAGAACTAAACCACCCCCGGTTTTCAGCTTAAACATCTGGGTGGCCCCTTCTTCGGTCAGTTGTTTGAGCCCCTTCTCGAGTTGTTTGCCCTTTAAGGGGTTGGCCAGACGGACCTTCATGAAGTGCTCAGGGGAAAAGTGCGGGATCCCGGTGAAGTGGAGTTCTTCCCCTTCGGTGAAACTGTCGCCGATTTGTAACAATCCGGTGTCATGAAGCCCAACAATCTCCCCTGGGAAGGCCTCTTCCATAGATTCCCGGCCTTGAGCCAAAAAACCAACCCCTTTAGAGAGTTTGATTTGGCGGCCGAGCCGAACATGTTGCACCTTCATTCCCTTGGTGAAGTGACCGGAGCAAATCCTAAAAAATGCAATACGGTCCCGGTGTTTTGGGTCCATGTTCGCTTGGATTTTAAAGATAAACCCGGTGAGCTTGTTTTCAGTCGCCTCAACGGACCGTTCTTTAGCCGCCCGTGGTTGCGGGCAGGGGGCGTACTCCAAGAAGGACTCTAAAAACTCCTGGACCCCAAAGCTGTTCATCGCCGATCCAAAAAAGACCGGGGTCAATTGGCCGTCTAGATAGTCCTCAAGGTCAAAGGGATTGCCTGCCCCTTCGAGTAATTCCATTTCTTCACGAAACTGGGCTGCCCAGCTTTCACCAGCGAGTTCGTCGATCTTTGGGTCTTCGGGGCCGGTGACATCGATGACCTGGAATTCCTCGACTTCTTCGTCAGTGGTGAAGATTCGCACTTGTTTGGTTAAGAGGTGGTAGACTCCTTTAAACTCGGAACCCATCCCAATCGGCCAAGTGATCGGGCTGCACATGATCCCAAGTACAGACTCCACTTCGTCCATCAGCTCAAAGGGGTTTTGGCACTGACGGTCAAATTTGTTCATAAACGTCATCACCGGGGTGTTACGCATCCGGCAGACTTCTAACAACTTTTTGGTTTGGGCCTCTACGCCTTTGGCCCCGTCGATCAGCATCAACGCGGAATCCACGGCGGTCAACACCCGGTAGGTGTCTTCAGAAAAATCTTGGTGGCCTGGGGTGTCGAGTAAGGTGACGTTATGCCCTTTGTGGGTAAAACTCATCACCGAACTGGTCACCGAAATTCCTCGTTGTTTCTCGATTTCCATCCAGTCACTGGTGGCATACCGGCCAGACTTTCGGGACTTCACGGTCCCTGCAATTTGGATGGCCCCACCAAAGAGCAGGATCTTTTCTGTGATGGTGGTTTTCCCGGCGTCCGGGTGGCTGATGATGGCGAAGGTTCGCTGGTTAGCGACTTTTTGTTGCAGTGCAGAAGACATCTTGATTAGCTCAAAGGTTTAGCCCTCAAGGTAGCGGACTCACCGGGTTTTGGGTAGGGGGAATTCGAAGCGTAGCCACTCCCTTGGCTCAGGGTGTTTTGCTTTGGTTTTCCGCTTGGGCAGCCCCGTTTTTGGGACGACTTAAGAAAGCCAACATCCCAGCGATTGCCCAAGAGAGAGGCACCACAATCCAGAGACCGAACCGGAAAAAGGGGGACTGTGAGCTGTTCCCGACCAAGGTGATTTCTCCGGTCATTGTCTTTGAGTGCCATACACCCAAGGACTGGGTTGCCGAAGGAGGGGAAATGAGCCCGCTCAAGGCTCCGTTGGCGACCTTCAAGACCGGTTTGTCGGTCTGTAAGCTCTTGGCTCGACCAAGGTCCGCAAGCATCTGTTTAGCGAACCAAGGAAACACAAACTCCGAAGAAAGAAAGATATAGCCATCAGCGGTCGGCTCTCGCTCTCGGTACCACCGGTCGAGGTACTGTTCAAAACAAATCCCAGGAGCCAGATTAAACTGGTTGAACCCAAAAAAACCTGGGGCCCCAGCTTGGTAGGGGGTGCTGCGGTGCATCAGCAGAGGCAGAGCAGCAGCCCAGGTCGGGTTTGCTTCGGCAAAGGGGACCAAATATTGTTTTTTATAGACCTCAAAGGAAAAAGGGTGCCCCTCAAGGCGGTAGGCAGCGTTGTATTCTGCAAAATGGTCCCCTGCCAGTTCCTGTCGATTTGAACCGACGATTAAGGATTGGTTTGGCCCGAGGGTGTTCGCAAGGGTTTCTATCGCTCGGGCTTGCTCGCCAAAGCCCGGCAGAGCGCTTTCTGGCCAAACCACGAGCTCCACCGGGAGGTCGGCAGCTTTTTTGGTCCGAGGGATCATGTTTTTAAAAACCTGCTCCCGGCTTGGATGGCTGCCCAGGCTGCCCGCCCAAGGCAGGTAGGCGATTTTTAGCTCAGCTCCCTCGGGCTCGGAGGGAGAAGCCCCGTTCAAGCCCCAAAGCCCTAGGATGAGAACGCTGGAAAATAAAAGGGTCTTGGGAAGCCTGGGTTTGGGGTGCAGTGCCGCCCAGCCGAGGCTCAAACAAACAAAGAGGAACGCAATCTCGACCCCTTTGGTCCCGATAAAACGATAGCTTCCTCCGAAAACTTCCATCACCCAGGGCCTCGACGCAATGCTGGGCAAGGTAATCCCCGCAAAGGGGACGTAGTCGCTGGTGATTAAAAACAGCAGGTAGACCGGTGGAAAAATCATCCAAAAGAGGTTCACCTTCCCCAGACCGGGCCAAGATTTCAACACAAGGTGAGCACCGGCCATCCCAAGCCCCAAGGGCAGATAAACCGCCAATACGGCGAGCTCAAAGATTAACCCAGAGGTGAACAGAGACCGCTGTTCACCGAGTTGCAACACTGGAAACAACCAGCTGAGTTGGGTGTGGCCTAACCCAAGGCAAAACAGGAATATTTTTCTTTTATGGATTGGCGACCGGTCAAAGGCCTGTAGGAAAAACCAAGGCCACAGGTACCCTAACCCACCCCAAGAAAGAGGCAGGCCTAACAGCCCAAGGAGCAGCCCAGCAATCAGGGCCGAGATCATGGGGTTTGGGGCGAGGTGATCCGCAGTTTGGTGAGTCGCCGGTCAGTGGACTCCTCAACTTCAAACTGGATGCTGCTTAAAGTGAAGTTCTCCCCGTGCTCCGGGATTTTACCTAAGCTGTGACAAACCCACCCACCGATGGTTTCGATCCCGTCTTTTTCGAACTCGGTGTGGTAGAGTTCGTTGAACTCATCAAGGTCGTAATTTGCGTCCATCATGATGAGCCCGTTGTCGATTTCTTCCCAACTGGGCTCGGTGTGCTGGCTCAGTTCATCAGGGATATCGCCGACCAGTTCTTCGATGATGTCGGTGATGGTCACGAGGCCGTCCACGCCGCCGTACTCATCAACCACCAACGCCATGTGCATGTTCTTTTGCTTGAACTCGGTGAGAAGCTGGTGGATCGGTTTGGAAAAGGAGACAAACAACGCAGGGCGCATCACTTCTTTGACCGACAGTTGCGGGTTGTCAGTGATGTGTTTAAATAAATCGACCGCAAACAGGATTCCTAAAATATTGTCTTTGGTGTCATCTTGGACCGGAATACGAGAATACCCGGCTTTGAGGACCAGCTCAACCGCTTCCGCAACGGTTTGGTCCTTGCTCAGGGTGCACATCTGGGTACGGGGGGTCGCTATGGCCGCCGAGTTTGTGTCAAAATATTCTTCGAGGTTTTTTAAGAGGTCAATTTCCTCTTGGGTCGACGGAGGTTCGCTGCCGTCGTCTTCTGTGTCGTCTCCTTGAAATGACATCAAGGAACGTTTAAAAAGAGAAAAAATCGATTGATTACCAGGCTCGTCCAACGGACCCTCTGTGGAGATTCTAAAAATTTAAGAAATCAGCTTCTTAAAGGTAGGGAGGAATTGTACCTTTGAATGGCCTGCTTCATCAAGCAAAATCATGTAAGCCTCACAACAAAAGGCTTTCAATCCGCTTGCTGCATAGCTTGGGAAATGTTAGGATTGAACCGAAAACTCAGGTGGTTAAACAATGGATCTTATGAGAACAGCTGCTGACTGGATCAGCAATGCCAAAGGACTGGTGATTTTATCCGGTGCCGGGATGGGCGTTGATTCGGGGCTACCGGATTTTCGGGGAGACAAAGGCTTTTGGAAGGCTTACCCACTGTACGAGCAAATGGGGCTTCGGTTCCAAGACGCCGCCTGTCCAACTCGGTTTGATGATGACCCAAAATCTGGATGGGGTTTCTACGCACATCGTTTGCAACTCTACCGCCAAACGGTTCCTCATGTTGGGTTTCAATTGCTCCAGGACTGGGCAAATAAGTTTGACTTAAAAACTTTTGCAGTGACCAGCAACGTCGACGGGCACTTCCAGAAGTCTGGGTTCTCACACAACCGGGTGTTGGAAGTCCATGGCTCGATTCACCGTCTTCAGTGCACTCGCCCTTGCTCAAGCGAGTGGTGGGAAAACGATCTAGAATTTGAGGTCGACGAGGGCAATATGCAAGTTGCTGATGTCCCTGCTTGTACAAACTGTGGTTCTGTCGCCCGGCCCAATATCCTGATGTTTGGCGACCCGTCGTGGGTGGATGGCCAGACACGGATACAAGAAGAAGAATTCAATCGGTTTTTAGACCAGGTGGGTGAACAAAATCTGGTAGCGATCGAAGTGGGGGCTGGTTTGGCGGTTCCCACCATTCGCATGATGACCGAGCGGCTTGCCCGGCATGGGGTGAAGACCATTCGGGTCAATCCGATTGATGCGGCGATCAATCCACCTAATTTATCGCTCCAATTGACAGGCCGACAAGCCTTTGAACAAATTCACCAACACCTTGACGCCTCATGATTGAACCAATCCAGATCCAGCTACTCACCTTTGCAAACCAACTGGGTAAGCTCTTAAAAGTGATCCATCACTCAGACCCTTCGGCTGAAGCGATGAAAAAGCCGTTGTATAAAAAATATCAACAGGCGTTAGATGAGTTTTTTGAGATGAACCAGGACATGGTTCCTTGGGCTGAAATGAAGCGCTTGGTGCAGGGGCTACGGACCTTAGATGAGTTCACCTTAGACCGAGAAATCGGGTCGGTGGTGCTAAAAAAGCTCACCCAAGACTTACAAGACAAGTACACAGAACCTTTAGAACTCAACGAGTTCACCGCCGTCCCCCCCCGGCCTAGGCCTAAAGCCCAACGGCAAAAATCGGTTGTCACCCCCCCTAAACCGACCGGGCCAGACCCCGAGTTATTGATCCAGATGGCTCAATTAGACCAAAGGCAACAACAAGCGGCCAACTCATTAAAAGGAATGATCGATGCGATCAACCGACTGGACCCCAGCTTTTTAGAAAAAAAAATCTTGTCATCAGTGCCTCGAGGGGCGGACATTAAAAAGAAACTTTAATCGGACACTCCATGAAAATCGTGATGACCTCCTCTGAGGCGGTCCCTTATATAAAAACCGGTGGCCTCGGAGATGTTGCGGGGACACTAGCGTTAGAGCTCCACAAAAAAGGGCATGACGTCATTTTGGTGTTGCCAAAACACAGCGGGATCAACTTCAAACCTGGTGAACTGAAACTCCAGTTTTCTCCGTTTTTTGTACACATGGGTAACGCTACCTTGTTTGCCCAGGTGCTCAAAACCGAGCTTGAAGGGATGCCGGTTTATTTTATTGAGTATGATGATTTTTTTGGTCGCAACCCGATTTACGATGATGGCAAAGAAGGCTACCCGGATAATGCCGAACGGTTTGCCTTTTTCGCTAAAGCGACCTTGGATCTCTGTGTTGCCTTGGATTTTGTCCCAGACGTGGTCCATGCGTCAGATTGGCAAACGAGTATGATCCCTTATTACCTCAAAACCTGGGGTTATGAGGGAGGCTTTTTTGCTGAGTCCGCCAGTGTGTTGACCATTCACAACATCGGTTATCAGGGGATCACTCCAGACCTCAGTTGCGCCCCGATGATTGGGCTCAATTGGATGCAGTTACGGCCCGATGAATTCGAATCTTTTGGGGGGATTAACTTCTTAAAAGGGGGGTTCTTTTACGCCGACCAGATCACCACGGTGAGCCCGACTTATGCGAAAGAAATTTTGTCTGAGCCCGGCGGTGGTGGGCTTTCATCCTACCTAGTGAGGCGTCAAGAAGACCTGTCAGGTATTTTGAACGGCATCGACACCATGGAGTGGAACCCGGAAGTCGACCCTTTGATCCCGGCGAATTTTTCTGCAACCGACCTGAGCGGAAAGTTGGAGTGTAAAGAGGCCTTGCAAAAGGAATTTGGTTTGACTGTCGACCCGAAGAAGCCGATTTTTGGAGTGGTCAGCCGTTTGGCGGACCAAAAGGGCTTTGACATGCTGCACATGATCATCCACCAAGTGCTCAATTGGGATATCCAGTTTGTGTTGCTTGGTAGCGGGAATAAAGAATTAGAAGACTTTTTTCGGTGGTTGCCTGGAGCCTATCCTGGAAAATGTGGAAGCTTCATTGGCTTTCAGCCCAAGCTAGCCCACTTGATCGAAGCGGGGTCTGACTTTTTTGTGATGCCCAGCAAATATGAGCCTTGTGGCTTGAATCAGATGTATTCCATGGCCTACGGAACCTTGCCGATCGTTCGTTCGACCGGTGGCTTGGCAGACACCGTGACAAACTACGAACCGGAAACCGGAGAAGGCACAGGGTTTGTGTTTTCTACGATCTCTTCTGGAGCGCTTCGAGATACCATCGGCTGGGCTTTAGACACTTGGTATAACCACCCTGAACACATTGCGAAGATGCGCAAGCAGGCGATGGCCCAAGACTTCAGCTGGGAAAAGGCGGTGCCCGAGTACGAACAGGTCTATAAAAAAGCTAAGAACCGAAGGTTGGGCTGGTAGCCGCAATCTCCGCTTGATGCATCCTGACGTTGACGATCAGCCCGATCCCGATCATGTGACTGATCATCGCCGACCCCCCATAACTCATAAAGGGGAGCGGAATGCCCACCACAGGCAGCAGGCCGATCACCATGCCGATGTTAATCAAAATTTGGCTGGTCAAAATAGCGGTCACCCCAAGCACCAAAACGGTTCCTGAGCGGTCTTTGGTGCGACCAATATCCTTCAGACACCACAGCACCAAAAAAACATAAAGCAGCACTAATGCCGCCGCACCGATAAAGCCCCATTCTTCGGAGAAGACCGAGAAAATGAAGTCGGTGTGTCGTGCCGGGAGGAAGTTGAGGTGCGCTTGGGTTCCTTGCAGGTACCCCTTGCCCCAAATGCCCCCAGAACCGACAGCGATTTTGGATTGGATGATGTGATATCCCTTGCCTAGAGGGTCTAACTCCGGGTTGAGCAAGGTCATGATACGGCCCCGTTGGTAGGGTTTTAAGACATAAAACCATGCAAAAGGAGCGAGGATCACCGCCAAACCGGCGACGAGTCCGATGATTTTGGGTCTCAAGCCGACCAGGAAAATCACCGGAGCAAAAACAAACAGCAGCACCCCGGCGGTGCCAAGGTCCGGTTGTTTTAAAATCAACACAAAGGGTAGCAGCGTCAAAAAGACCGGCCACAGCACATCTTTGATCCCTAAATCCCCGACTCTCCGGGAGTCCCGAAAGAAATGGGCTAAGTAGAGCACCAACGAAAACTTCACAAACTCAGAAGGCTGTAGGAAAATCGGCCCTATTTTGAGCCACCGCTCCACTCGGCTACCGGGGCCACCGGTTCCGTAGAGTAAAGTCAAAACTAAGAGGACGATGACCAACCCGTGGAGGACCAAGGATAGTTTGCCTAAATTTCGGTAGTCGACGACAGTGGTCCCGGCGAGCACCACAAGGCCGACGAAAAACCACAGCACTTGCCGTTTGAAATAGATGGTTTCAACCCCGTAACTTAAGGACGCTGAGTAGACCGATGCGAAGCCGACCACGCTGATCAAGGAGACCAAGGTGATGAGCACCCAGTCGATATAAGGCCAAAGTCTGCGGTCAAACATCTGTTTTTGCTCGGTCTAGAATGGTTTGGATCACCCCAGAGGTGGAACCTCCAGGGATTTCAGGGATGGTGAAAACGTCACCGCCCCAGGATTCGACCAAGTCCTTACCGACAATCTCAGATAAGGCGTAGTCCCCGCCTTTGATCAACCGGTTTGGTTTGAGTTGTCCGATCACCTCAAAGGGCGTGTCTTCTTCAAACCAAGTGACATAATCGATGAAGTAAAACCCGGCTAAGATCTCCATCCGTTCTTCTAAGGAAACCACTGGCCGGCTGGGGCCTTTGAGCCGCACCACCGAAGCATCAGAATTGACCGCAACCACCAGAATATCTCCAGCGGCCCTGGCTTCCCTGAGGTAGCGGGTGTGTCCCTTATGAACCAGATCAAAGCAGCCGTTGGTGAAGACCACTTGCTTTCCCTTCGCCCTCGCTTGGGCAAGTTCCCCGGCGAGGTCCGTCGGGGATTTGATTTTCTGTTCAGTGATCTGGTCCATCGGTCAGTTGGCTTATAAAGAAAGTAACGAAGGATTCACTTCAAAATGAGTTTGAGGCTTCAAACAAGCGGGGCAAGACTTAGGGGCCTCAGGGCCTTCGTGTAGATACCCACAGTTTCGGCATCGCCAGATCACTGCATCCCCTTTTTTAAACACTTCTCCGGCTTCTAAGGTCCCTAACAAGGCTCGGTATCGTTCGCCATGTCGTTTTTCTGCCACGCTGATTGCGTCAAAAGCCTTGGCGACCGCTTCGAACCCCTCTTCACGAGCGGTGGCGGCGAACTGAGGGTAGACTTCTTGCCACTCTTCCTCTTCACCTTCGGCAGAAGCTCGGAGGTTGTCCAAGGTCTTGCCAATAGCTCCGGCCGGGTAGGTCGCCGTGATTTCTAAAGGGCGACCAGAGAGAAACTTGAAAAATCGTTTTGCATGTTCCCCTTCTTGGTCAGCGGTTTCCTTGAAAATCGCCGCCATTTGGACCAGCCCTTCTTTTTCTGCTTGCTCCGCAAAAAAAGTGTACCGGTTTCTCGCCTGGGATTCCCCGGCAAAAGCCTTGAGTAAATTCTGTTCGGTTTGTGTTCCTGTGACGTCCATGGTTCCTCCCCTTAGGTTTTTGGCCCCATCATAGGCCCGCTGACTCGTATGGTCAATCCGCACAACCACCTGTCTGCGTTTTGAAGGAAATATTTATTTTGTGGGCAGCAAGGTTTATTGACACAAATAACTCAACCCAGCCCCAGAGAGGGTCTGGGTGGGATTTGAGCTTGTTTAAACCGCCCTAAAGGGGTAACTTTGTTTTTAACTACTTGAAACAATACAACTATATTTGCAAAACCCCATCGTTTCAGGTTAACCCTTAACTACCAGGGAAAAGATGAAAAGTTTTCGAAAAGAACTTTGGTTCGCCAGTAAACATCGGATGGAATTGCTGAACATCACCGACCAAGTCGAAGCCTGTTTGGCTGAGTCTGAGGTGAGGGAAGGGCTTTGTTTGGTCAATGCGATGCACATCACCGCCAGCGTGTTTATCAACGATGACGAGCCGGGGTTGCACCAAGATTATAAAGCCTGGTTAGAACGGTTGGCCCCTTTTGATCCCCAGGGGTACCAACACCACCAGACCGGAGAAGTCAACGGAGACGCCCACCTCAAGCGCCAGATCATGGGCCGAGAGGTGGTGGTCGCGATCACCGAAGGGCGGCTCGATTTCGGCCCGTGGGAGCAGATTTTCTACGGCGAGTTTGACGGAAAACGGCAAAAACGGGTGTTGGTGAAAATCATCGGGGAATAGCCAGAGCAGCTGATCCATAAAGAAGCTGCTCCAAAATGTATGGAGAACTTATAATGAAAGCTTCTTTATGGATGATCCTATTATTGTTGCTCAGTATTCCGGTTTTAGCCGAGGAAAGTTCGTCCGACACGGCCCCGACGATAGCCACTTCGATTGTCAAATTGGAGGGGTCGCTTAAAGTGACCTCAAAGGCAGTGAAGAAGTTAGAAACTTCGGGAAAAAAGATTCAAAATCTTAGGCAATCAAAAGCCCGGTATGAACCTAGTAAGGGCAAAGAAAAAAAGGCATCCCTGATTGATCAGGACATTGCCGCTGAACAAGAGCAGTTACTTAAATTATCCTTAGGGTTGAGCGAGGTTCGAAAACAGACGCTAGAAGACTTGGAAGAACTACAAGCAGCTCAAAAGGAAAAAGAAAAGAACAGTTTTTGGAATCGGTTTTCCGTTGGTGCCGGTATCTTGGCGTCGAAAAAGGTTCCGGCGGAGAAGAAGGTGGTGAGTGATTTTGTGCAAAACTCAGCCGATGAAACTCATGATAAAATTAGCTTCAATGATCAGAGAATCACGCCATCGACCTTCGCGGTTGCTGATTTTAAAATGACTGAAGGGATATCTTTGGTCGTTCTAGCTAACCCGGTTGCCGTGGCTGCTAAGGGCGTGGGGTTAACCGAGCTAGGTTTAGGGTTGGGTTTTCCGCTCGGGTTGACGAGGGACTATATCCTGAGCGTTGGTAAGTATTTTCAAAATGACGTGCAGTTAGTACCTGTGGGCCAAAAATCAGACGTTCTCGTCAACAAGGGAACACTGGTAAAAGAGAAGGGGTCGGTAGAATCTGTATTTTGGACTGTCAGCATGACATTTTAACCTAAACCACAACCCCCACCAAGCTCTGCTCTTTGGCTTCGGTGATTTTCACCGTTGCCCAGTCCCCTAAATCTAGGTCGCTGTTAGCCACGGCGACCCGGATTCCGCTGTCGGTGCGCCCTTGCATGGTGCCCCGTTCGGTGGGGTGGGCGGAGTCGATGAGGATTTCTTGGGTCTGGTTCACATAGCCAGACAAAATCTCTGCTCGAATCTTCTTTTGGGCTTGCAGGACCAATTCTAGCCGAGCTTCCTTGACCTCTCTAGCCACCGAGTCGGACTCTTTTTCTGCTTTGGTTCCGGGCCGGGGGCTGTATTTGAAACTGTAAATCTGGTAAAACCGGGCGTGGTTGATTACCTTGAGGGTCTCTTGGAACTCTTCTTCGGTTTCCCCTGGGTAGCCAACGATCACGTCAGACGACAGTTCTAAGCTAGGGATTTTCTCCCGCAGTTCGGCCAACTTTTCGAGGTATTGAGCTTGGGTGTGGTCTCGGCGCATCACTTTCAAGACCCGGTCGCTCCCTGCCTGGAAGGGGAGGTGCAACTGTTTACAAATCACCGGGTGGCTGGCGAGCAGGTCGGTAAGTTCTGAGTCCCAATCGTTGGGGTGGGGGCTGGTGAACCGGACTCGTTTGACCCCCTCGAGGTCCGCCACCGCCTTGAGCAGGTCGATGAACCCCTTGCCTTGGGCTTGGTAACTGTTCACATTTTGGCCTAAGAGCAACAATTCCACAGCTCCTTTGTTGATCAGGTCTTTCGCTTCTTCGATGATGTTCTCCAACTCCCGACTGACCAGAGTCCCTCGAGTCTGGGGGACGATACAAAAGGTGCAGTGGTTATCGCAGCCTTTGGTGATCGCAATCATCCCTTGCCCGGCGATCACTTCGCCTGTGTTCAGTTCCTCTTCGGGGATGAAATTTTGGATTTTCTTTTCCCGAGGTGCCCAAGCGACGTAGACCCCTCGCTTTCCTTGGGCCACGTCGTCCAACATTTTTTCTAATTGGAAAATCTGGTCTGGACCAAAAACCAAGTCCACTGCCTTTTGTCGCTGCAAGATGGTTTTGCCTTCTTGTTGGGCCACACAGCCGCCCACGGCGATCACCATCTCCGGTCGCTTATCTTTGATTTTTCGCAACCGGCCAACCATAGAATACACCTTGTTCTCTGGGTTTTCCCGGACCGAGCAGGTGTTTAAAATTACCAAGTCAGCGGTTTCAACGGTTTCAGAACGTTGGTACCCAAGCTGGTCGAGCAACCGTTGCATTTTGTGGCTGTCGTGCTCGTTCATCTGGCAGCCAAAGGTTTGGATGTAGGCTTGTTTCATGGCTGGGGGATGAAGCTCGCTGGGCCGAGTTTGGTTTGCATTTCGGCGATGGTTTCTTGGAGGCTTTCGGTTTGACCGAGGATGCTTTGGGCGATGAACCGGCTGACTGGGTGTTTGATGGTGGAGTTTTCGATTAAGGTCAACTGGGTGTTTGAATCGTCGATGGCTTTCACTTCAAAGGTCCAAGCGGCCTGGTAAGGGAGGTCCGGGTCGTCTAAGGTGCGGACCAGCTTTTCTTTGTCGATCCGTTCGGTGGTGATCATCCGAAGGGTCGTCCCACCGTAGTTTTCTTCCCAAATCTCGGGGTCTGTAGAAACCATCTTCGCCGAAACCATCTGCGTCTTCCAGCTCGGTTGCTCGGCTAACCCGTTGATTAAGGCCCACAGGGTTTCCACACTGCATTTGAACTGTGCGGTCACTTGGATTTGCCGAGATTCGGGGAGGTCGCTGCCTCGGTACCATGCAAATCCGTAAACTGAACCAACCGCCACCAGGGCGGTTAAGGTAAATTTAATCCATTTCATCTGAGGTCTATATCGTGAGTTGGGTGGAACCGGAGTTCGGCAAACCAAGCGCTTCTCTTGCTTTGTCGGTGGCGATTCGCCCCCGGGGGGTTCGTTGCAAAAATCCCATTTGTAGGAGGTAGGGTTCCACTACGTCTTCAATGGTGTCTGGCTCTTCGCCGACTGAGGCCGCAATGGTGTTGACCCCGACGGGCCCGCCGCCGTGCCCGACGATCACTTGATGCAAAATCCGCCGGTCTAACGCGTCCATACCGTGAGGGTCGACGCCTAACCGGTCGAGCGTTTCGTTGACAATGGATTCGGTGATCACACCGCCGGACTTGATCACCGCAAAGTCCCGAGCCCGCCGCAGCAGCCGGTTGGCGATCCGAGGTGTCCCTCGGCTCCGCTGCCCGATCCACATGGCCGCTTGGTCCACGATTTCCACATCTAAAATCCCGGCGGAACGACTGACAATTTGTTGCAGTTCTTCAGGTTTGTAATAATCAAAATGCAACGGGATTCCAAACCGTTCTCGGAGCGGGGAAGAAAGCAGCCCGGTCCTTGTGGTCGCCCCGACTAAGGTGAAGGGCGGTAAGTCCAGCCGCAAGGTACGGGCACTGGGCCCCTGACCGATCATGATGTCTAATTTGAAGTCTTCCATCGCCGAATACAGCACTTCCTCAACCACCCGACTCATCCGGTGAATCTCGTCGATGAACAGCACTTGGTTGGGTTCAAGGCTGGTTAATATCGCTGCCAAGTCTCCTTGTTTTTCGATCACCGGCCCGGAAGTGGCCTTGAGGGTGACGTCCATTTCGTTGGCGATTAAGTTGGCCATGGTGGTCTTGCCGAGCCCCGGAGGGCCGTGGAGCAGCACATGGTCTAGGGTATGGCCTCGTTGTTTGGATGCCTGGATGAAGACTTTGAGGTTGTCTTTCATCTCCTCTTGCCCCACATACTCATCAAAGTATTTCGGTCTCAGCGAGACTTCTTTGACGTCTTCGTCGGTCGAAATGGGGGAGGTGATTTTATCGAGGTCTTCCATGGGGCTTTGGTCTCAGAGTTTTTGTAATTATGGCGAGCCCCCTGGGGTCCGTCAATGGGTTTGGCTGGCGCAGAAACAGGGGGAAAGAGATTGTATTTTGAGATCCCCTCTGAGGGCCAGCTTGGGCAGAGATCAAGTCATCGGTTTTTTGCTGCCAAGGCATTTCGCTGGAGGCCCGAAAGGCCGGTGCGTTTCAGCGGGCTGGTGATTTTGAGTTGGTCAAAGTCCGCCTCGGTTAACCCTAAGACCCAATCGGGGTTTAGCTCCGCCCACTTTTCGTTAAACTCAAAGGGGTTCGGGGTTGGGGCGTAGGCTCCTTCGTTATAGGGGCAGCAGTCTTGACACCGGTCGCAGCCAAACAAGTGGCCTTGGGCCGCCTTGGCTTGGGTGGCGGTGAATTCCTCTTTGACCTCAATGGTCAGGTAGCTGATGCACCGGTTGGCGTTGACTTGCTTGCCCGGCAGGATCGCCGAATTGGGGCAGGTGTCTAGGCAAAGGTCGCAGCTGCCGCAACCGGGGAGGTCCAAGGGACCGGTGGATTGAAGGGGCAGGTTGGAAATCACCGAACTGATAAAAAAGTAGGACCCCCACTGTGGGTGGATCAGCAAGCTGTTTTTCCCGATGAACCCCAAACCGGCAAGGTGTCCTAAGATTTTCTCCGGCACCGGGGCGGAGTCCACAAACCCCCGGCCATCAAAGCCTTCGAAGGTCTCCCCGAGTTCCTTGAGCCCCTGGACCAATCGTTTTTTGATCCAATGGTGGTAGTCGGTCCCCCAGGCGTAGCGGCTCAAGGGCCGTTCGGGGGCGGCCAGAAACTCGGGAGCCGGGTTTTTGTAGGGCAGCCCTAAGACAATTGCCGACTTGGCGCCAGGGTGGATACTTAAAGGGTCGGCTCGCAGCGGGAAGTTGCGGTTCATCCAGCTCATAGAGCCCTGGTAACCTCGGTCCAACCAGTCTTGCACCCAAGGGCCGAGCTGTGCGTCCTCTTGGCCCACAAAACCGACCAACGGGAACCCTAACTGATTGAAGATAGCTTGTATTTTCTGTTCCATTTTCCCCAAAAACCGCTTACCAAAATGAGACGAACCTGCCTAGAATCGCTGAAAACAAGCAACTGGGAAAGTAAAATGCAGGATTTTTTGGTTTTTGACCTGGAAACACAGCGTTCCGCACAGGATGTTGGGGGATGGGATAAGATCCCAGAGATGAAAATGTCGGTGGGCGTGTTGTATGACAGCCGGGACAAAAAGTTTCATTGTTACACCGAAGACAAGGTCGAGGCGCTGATCCAGCACCTTTGCTGTGGGTCATTGGTCATCGGGTACAACCACTTGAAATTCGACTACCCGGTCCTTTCGGGGTATCGCACCTTTGATCAACGTGCTGGGTTGATCCAGCGGCTTGAAGGGGTCCCGAATCTAGATTTATTGCTCGATCTGCGGGCAAGGATCGGAAAACGAGTCAAACTCGACGCCGTGGCGAGAGCAACTTTAGAAATTGGTAAGTCAGCTGACGGGCTACAAGCCTTGGTTTGGTATAAAGAATACCTGGATGGCGACACTGCTAAGCTGGGTATGATCACCGATTATTGCAAACAAGATGTTGCAGTGACCCGTGATGTCTACCTCTACGGGATTGAACACAACGAAGTGAAATACCTCGACAAAGAAAAAGGAATCCAAGTTGTGGCGGTGAATTGGGAGCAGCCTGAAGAAGAACCCAAACCACCGGACAGCTCAGAACAGTTGTCTTTGTTTTAAACCCCAAGATTGACAGCCCTTCCCAAAGGGCTGAACGAGTTTTTTTACACCCCCTTTATCACAGATTACGGAGTTTATCCTTGGAATCAGCCCGCCCGAAGAAGAAAAAGACCCTCTTTACTGCCCTTGAGAAAAAAGCGATTTTAGGCCTCAGCCTGATTTTCTTTTTTCGGATGTTCGGGTTGTTTTTGATATTACCGGTCTTTAGTTTGCTTGCCAGCGAAGAATTGGCGATGTCTACCCCGATGTTGGTGGGTTTGGCGATGGGTGGCTACGGGCTGACCAGTGCGATTTTGCAGATTCCCTTTGGGGCCTGGTCTGACAAAATCGGTCGTAAGCCGGTGATCACCGTGGCGTTGATTTTGTTTATTGTCGGCTCGGTGATGGCGGCGTTGGCCACTGATATTTATTGGATGATCGCTGCGAGATTGCTCCAAGGCGCAGGCGCCATGAGCGCCCCGATTTTTGCGTTAATCGCCGACCTCACCCGGCCAGAAGTTCGGGCTCGTGCCAACGCTGGCTTAGGGGCTTCCGTAGGGATGTCCTTTGGTATCGCCATGGTCTTTGCTCCGTTGCTGGCCTCTTCGGTCGGCTTGTCCGGTATCTTTTGGGTGATCGCTGCCATGGCCACCGCCGGACTGATCCTGCTTTGGTTTGTGGTGCCTAACCCGGAAGAATTACCAGAAAAGGCCACCGCGCCGTTCATGAAAATGTTGGCCACTGTGTTGGCTCAACCTCGGTTGATGACCATCAACATTGGGGCCTTGACCATCTCTATGGGCCTTTCGGCGACTTTCTTTATGTTACCGTTCTTGTTGAAAAACAACGGCTGGGACAAAGGGGACTGGTGGAAGATTTATGTCACCATGCTGCTCGCTGGCGGGGTGACCATGATGAGCACCACCATGTTTGCGGAAATCAAAAACAAGTTTAAGCAGGTGATGGTTGGCGGAGTGTCGGTGATGGTGCTCAGCTTTGTGGTCTTGGGCTTCGCTTGGCAGAGTCAGGACTTTCTGACCTTCATGATCGCTATTTATTTGTTCTTCATGGCCTTTAATATTTTTGAACCGATCTTTCCTTCTTTGGTCACCCGGTTGACCAGCGGCGAAACCAAAGGCACGGCGAGTGGGGTGTATAACTTCAGCCAGTTCCTCGGCCAGTTCTTAGGGGCGACTTTAGCCGGTCTGTTCTTCCATGATCCACGGATCATCTTGCCGACCATTTTAGGCCTTGGTTCCTTGCTCTTTTTATACCGGTGCCTCTCTTTCGAGAACCCGGAAAAACGAGTCAAAAAGCAAGTGGTCGAGCCGGAAGAAGCGACCGCTTCAGCGTAGGGTTTTTGACGGGGTGAGTTTGACTTGCCCCAAGGACAGGATAACTTTAGGAAAGAGGGAATGGTTGTGGGATCTGACGGGTTGGCTTGGAATCGATTTCGATATTCGTTGTATGCACCCCTCTATAATTTGATTCGTCCCCTTTTTTCGTCTGGTCGTCGAGAGTCGATCAATCAAGTCCAGATTCAACCGGGTGAAAAGGTACTGTTGCTCGGCTGTGGAACGGGTTTGGATTTGGAATTTTTGCCACAAGGTTGTGAAATTACCGCTGTAGACTTGACCCCTGCGATGGTGGAGCGGACAGCCGCTCAGGCAAAAGCTTTGGGTTTGGAAATTCGGGCGGAGGTCATGAACGCCCAGTCACTGAACTTGAAGCCGGATACCTTTGATGTGGTGGTGGCGCACTTGATTTTGGCGGTTGTCCCTGAACCCGGTTTAGCCGCTCAGGAAATGGCACGGGTGCTGAGACCGAGCGGTCGAGCCGTTGTGTTTGATAAGTTTCTGCCGGACACTCAAGAACCCAATGTATTTCGAAGCCTAGCTGACAAAGTGACCTCTGTTGTGTTCTCGAACATAAACCGTAAATTGGGGGAAATCATACAGGACAGTGGGCTTGTGCTGTTCCAGCAAGAGGCTTCTATCATGGGTGGTGCTTTCACAATCAGTATAGTGAAGCCTCAATAGCTCTCCTCTTGGTTTTAACCAGCCAACCTAGTCAAAGGTGTTTAGCTTTTTCGCTGCAACACCACCATCACCCCGACCCCCGACAAAACCCCTGGCAACACGATCAGCGGCGGTAAACTGCCGAAAGCCAACCAATTGATCACCAGAACAAAACTAGGGATCAAGTAGGAATAGGCTAAGGTGTGAGCGGAGCCTAGTTTGGGGGTGCCGTAGGACCAGGCGAAGGAGGTGAAGACTGTCATCACCGCAAGGTACAAGACCCACAACGCGACCTCTGTGGGGATGGTGGTGAACACAAACTCCACCGAAGTCACCCAGGCGTAGATCCCTAACAAAACACTGCCGCAAACCATCGACCAAAAGGCTAAGTTGAAGGGAGATTCCTGGACATGAAATTTTTTGATCAAGGTGGAGTACAGGGCGGTTAAGATACAGCCTGAGCCGAAGAGTAAGTCGCCGGGGTTAAAGTGAAACTGGGTGATTGCAGACCAGCTCCCTTGGAACAACACCCACAGGGTCGAGCCAATCCCTAGGCCCAAGAGCGAAAAATGAAGCCCCTTGAGTCGCTCTCCCAAAATCACAAAACTCACGATCGCTGCCAACGCCGGGACCAGGGTGTAAATCACGGAGGTGTTGAGCGAGGTGGTTTGTCGCAGCGCCGAGAACATACAAATAAAAAAACCAGAGTAACAGGCGCCGATGACTGCGAATTGAACCAGCCGCCGAGGAGAAGGAATTTTGATTTTGTTGGTGAAGAGCAGGGGCGACATGAAGAAAACACACAACACAAACCGATATAAAACGATCAAAACCGGGTCCAGCTGGGGGGCAATGCGCTGGCCGATTGGGAAAGTGGTCGAGATCGCCAAGGTGGCAAGCAGGATGATGAAATGTGCAGGAGCTTGAGAGGGCATATGGATTCTTATCCTCGGAGATGAAGGGTGGTAAGGAATGTCCTGTCTACGCTCAATTTTGAACCGTACAGTTCATGTGGCTTATCTGTTTTTTAATGGATGCCGCTCTCTTTTTGCATACTTACGTAGGGAGGTAACTCTCAGGCCTCTATATGGACGGGCATACTGCGCACAAATACCGTACTAATTAACAATAAGGTGCCGATTTAAGCTTTTCCATCCACGCCTTTCTGGGTTTCGTTGTCTGTAGAGTGCTGTTTTAAAGTATTAGTTCGTGTTTTTTTTGACTTAGACAGAAGAGCCTCTACTGGAGAGGCGTGATTATCCTCGAATACGCGGAGGGGGTTCAGCGAAAAGTGCTTTATAGACTCATCTAGTAATTTGAGAGCAAGTGACGGGTCGTCGCTTTTATCTGCTTGCGACCTGAAACTATAATAGGTTAAAGCTATAGCATGTTTATATGCGTAATCTTCGACTATTCGGGCCTGCACACCTTGATTTTTATTTGCAATCCAACCTAACCAGATTATTGCACCAATAAACGGAAGCTTTAGAGGGATTTGCTTGGGGTCTATCGAAAACCAAGATTTTTCTTCGAAGGGTAACAGCCAAGGTAAAGCAATAAAAAGCCCTATACTAATAAAAAATACGGAAGCCCAAAACCATTTTGCCATCCTTGCGGCTTTATATCGGTCTTTAAAAGAGCTTGCTAGCTCAGAGCTACCTGCCCTTTGGATTAGGTTCTCTACCTGTTCTTTTAAGTTTTCGTAGACTTCTTCGTGTGCAAGGCGTTTGGTCTCAACATGGTCCGTAGTCGACTGTAATTTAGCTAAAAAAGTTTCAATTTGTTTTTGACTTTGTTCTGAATTCCTAATCGCTCCGTCTAGGGAATTTTTCAGTGTTTCTCCCGTTTCTTGAAGGCCATTAGCTCGGGTAACCCCTGAAGAAATTTGATTTTTATACTTTCTACTTTCCTCGAAAATTAGTTTTATTTTTTGCTGAATAAGCTCTATTTCTCCCAGGGTTTCGTTGTATTGGTTTAAGGTATCGCTCCTATCACGGAATATTCCGTCGATATCAAGGTCCCAGCTTTTGATCTTTTCTTTTTGCTCAGCAAATTGTGTTGAATATTGTTTTGCAGCGCGTAACGAGGATTGGAACTCTTCTATGACCTCATCATAATTAGTTTCAAGTGTTTTAATAGTAGATATTTGGCTTGCTGTTACTACTGAGGGGTATTGGTTATATTGGGCTGCAATTGTAGCATTAAATTGGTTGAGCGAATTTATATAGTTTTGCAGATGAGCAGGTTGGGAAATAAAGTTTGTAAGGTGAGATACCAGCTGGTTCATAATAGATAGAATCGCTTGCTCGGAGCCGGCCTTTTGGTTGGGGAATATGGACGTGTCCAGGTGCTCGAGCATCGCTTTCCAAGAATGAACTTTTTGAAATAAAGTGTCTTTGGTTATACCGGTTTGGCTGAAAATATGGTGGTTCTCCGCATGGGGTTCGAACAAGATTTTAAATCGGTTCAATACTTCAATTACTTGCTTCATTTTGTCCCTATTTCAAAAGAGTATACTGGGTGCTTTAAAGTTATGTTGCATTTTTGGTTTTAGAGCCTGAAGTCTGGCAGACCCCTTGAACTTGGACATAAAGAGTATAATAAAATATACTCTTTTCTTTATTAATCAATCTTCTTCGGTCTCTTTGTACTCGTTGAGCTTGTTGCGCAGGGTGCGGATGCTGATCCCTAGCACTTCAGCGGTTTTGGTTTTGTTTTGGTTCGTGTGCTCCAAGGTCTTGAAAATCACCTGCCGCTCAATCTCGCTCAGCGGGGTCCCAATGGCTAGAACCAATTGGTTGCCGTCGCTGCTTGGTGTTGCTTGAGCTGTTTCCGGCTGCGGAGAACCGGCCTCACCGCCTTTGGCTCGGGCGTGCTGGGGCTGGATGATCGCTTTGGGGGTCATCAAGAGGTTGGAAACCTGGATTTCCTCGCCACTGCAAAGCAACAAGGCCCGTTCCATGACGTTCTCTAACTCTCGGATGTTGCCCCGCCAGTTGTAATTTTCGAGCAGTTTATAGACCTCATCGCTCACCGTAGGGGCGTCGATTTGGTTGATTTCCGAGTGTTTCTCAATGAAATAATTAGCCAACAACCTCACATCGGCCTTGCGCTCACGAAGCGGTGGCAGTTGAAGCGGGATGACGTTGAGCCGGTAGTAGAGGTCTTCTCTGAAATCCCCTTGGTTCACTGAACCCATCAAATCACGGTTGGTTGTCGCCAACACCCGGACGTCCACTGGGATCGACTCGGTCCCGCCGACTCGGTCCACCACATATTCTTGCAGGACTCGCAAGAGCTTGGCCTGCAGGCTCAGGGGCATTTCACTGATCTCATCGAGCAGTATGGTCCCGCCTTCGGCCTGTTCGAATTTACCTCGGTGGTCCCCGGAAGCGCCGGTGAAACTGCCTTTACGGTGTCCAAAAAGCTCGGATTCCAAGAGGTTTTCGGGCAATGCTGCACAGTTGACCGCTACAAAGGGGCCTTCTTTTCGGTCTGAGTTGTTGTGAACAAACCGGGCGAGTAATTCTTTACCGGTCCCAGATTCCGCTTGGATCAAGACTGTCGCCCGTGAAGTGGCGATGCTTTTGGCCACCGAGAGCAGGTTTTTCATCCCCTCGTCTTGGGTGATGATTTCTTTGAAGCTTGCCTTGGTGCGGTCGCTTTTTTTGCCTTTTTTGGCGGTCGCCTTGGGTCGTTCTGGTGCCTGGGGCATCTGGGGGCCGGAGGTCGAAGACAGCGCTCGTTCGATCAAGAAGATGAAGGTGTCGAAATCGAAGGGCTTTTGGACATAGTCAAAGGCCCCGTGTTTCATCGCCGACAGGGCGGTGTCAATGGTTCCATAGGCGGTGATCAGCACCACCGGGACCTTCGGGTTGATCGCCTTGATGTCTTTGAGTAACTCCAGACCGCTGCGCTTGGGCATGGTCATGTCGGTGATGACCAGGGAATACTCGTTCTTTTTAAACTTGTTCAGGGCATCAATGGCGTTGTGGGATAATTCGACTGGGAAACCGCACTTTTTTAAGGCGGCACTCATGGCGATTCTCATTTCGACTTCATCGTCGACCACTAAAATGGGGTGTTCCAAATCCATTGAACGTACCAGTTAGGTTAAGGGAGATTGGCCCGATAACAGGGCATTTGCGGGGCTCAGTAGCTTGGCTACCAGTCCTTGTTTTGATTTCGGAGCGGTCCAGTTCACGGCGTATAGCCGGTGGGTTTCGCTTAAAGTGTGCAGTAGTTCGTCGCTGGTGCCTAGGTGGTCGATCAGTCCGAGTTCTAATGCGCCTTCTCCTTGCCACCATTCGCCAGTCGCCACTTGGGCGAGGTCGAGCTCAGGGCGGAATTTTTTAACCCAGCCTTTAAATTGATTGTGGATGGCGTCGACTTCCGACTGAACTTTCGCCCGGTCTTGGTCGGTGTTTTCGCCAAATAAGGTCAAGGTTCGTTTGTATTCGCCTGCGGTGATCTGCTCAAAGTCGACCTTTTTGTCGTCTAAGAGACGTTTAAAGTTCGGCATACTCGCCACGACGCCAATCGATCCGACCACCGCAAAAGAAGTCGCCCAGATTTGGTCCGCGACCACCGCCATGAGGTAACCCCCTGAAGCAGCGACTTTATCGACAGTTACTTGGAGCTTGATCCCCCGGGTTTTGATTCGTTCCAAATGGCTGGCCGCCAGTCCGTATCCGGCCACTGAGCCACCGGGGCTTTCGAGCTTTAAAACAACGGTGTCCCCCGGCTCGGCGATTTCTAGGATAGCGTTGATTTCTTCGGCAAGTTTTTTCGCACCCGAGGCTTTGACATCCCCGTGAAAGCTTAACACAAAGCCCTTGGGCCGCTCTTCTTTGCTGGCTGCTTTGAGGGCCTTTCGCTTGGCTTTACTTCGCTGCTTGCCTATAACACTCACCGCCCAGGGGGAGCCGTAGAGGTCTCTTTGTAAGTCCAGGGGCTGCAAGTCAACTTGGCCAACTCGAGCCGATGGAGCTCGTAAACCCTTGACGAAAAACAGCAAGGCAACCAGCACCAGGAACAATAAGGTGGCGGTTTGGGCGACAAAGAGCCCGTAGGGTATTAAGTAGTGTTCTAACATCAGCCTCAATATGGGTCGTTATGGCTGATTTATATCGCAGTTTCCTTTCTATGGGAAGGAAAAACCGGTAGATTTTGCCGGGTTTACCGAGTTTGGAACGACACTTGTATCTTATCGGGGGATGGGGTTGTGTCTCTTGTCTTACAGGCAAGGGAAATGACCTAAGGTATGATGTGAACCAAATCCACGGTGGGGGAAGGATGCAGAAAATCAAAAAAATGTTGTTGGTGATTTTGGGGATCGCCCTGAGCTGTCAAGTTGGGTTTTCCGCTCCCCAGGGGTTTACAAAATCGGAACAAAGCTACCTGGTGAATCTTTTTGCAGGCCAATACCCCGAGGCTGAGTTACGCAAAATATTTTCTGATAAGCGGTTGGCCCGAAAAGCAAAGGTCGTCAAACAAAACATCCACACCAAAGAAACCCACCGAGACTACACCGGGTTTACCAATAGCTATTCGATGCATCTCGCCAAGAAGTTCAGTCGCAAGTGGAGAACGACTTTGGACAAAGCGGCGAACCGTTATGATGTCGATCCCGAAGCGGTGGTGGCGATTTTGTTGGTGGAAACCGGTTTTGGGAATGTGATGGGCAAGCACCCGGTGATCGGGGTGTTTTCTTCGATCCTGGTTGAACGAGCCGAACAGGCGAACCGCTATCCGGTCAAACCAACCGCTTCAAAAGAAGACGCCTATTTCCTAAACCGACTGGACAAAAAGGCTGAGTGGGCCAAAGGCGAATTAGCCGCCTTGTTGGCGATGGCGAAACAAAACGGGAAAAGCCCTTATTATTACCGTGGCTCCTACGCAGGGGCCTTCGGGTTGCCTCAGTTTCTACCTTCTAGCTATATGAAATGGGGGGTTGATTCAGACAAAAATGGAACGGTGAACCTCTTTTGGTTCCCTGATGCAATTCACTCCACCGCCAACTATCTCAAAAAACATGGCTGGGAGCGTGGATTGTATAAAAAGGCGAATCATGAGGCGGTGTTTGCCTATAACCACTCAACTCCTTACGTTGACACGGTCTTAACCATTGCAAAGCGGCTCAAACACAAAAAGCAGGCTCGAGCGAAAAAAGTGGAGGTCGCTCTACGGGCTGTCAAGGCAACGGCAGCGGTCGACTAAATAAAGAAAATTACTGACAGAATCGGGGATTGGTGATACCTTTTTTGTGTCCTAATAACCGGTTTATGGTCAAAAGAAAGCATGCCCCATAAAAATAATCCAGATTCTCTTGGCCATGCCGAGACACAAGATGTAAAGCGCATTGAACCGCCGAGGTTATATAAAGTGTTGTTGCACAACGACGACTATACCCCGATGGACTTTGTGGTCGATATACTGATCGATATCTTTCAAAAAGACGAGGCTTCTGCAATGCAGATCATGTTTAATGTCCACAAACTGGGTAAAGGGTTGTGTGGGGTGTATCCTCGTGAAATCGCAGAAACCAAAGTCGCCAAGGTACATGAATTTGCCTCGCAGCAGGAGTTCCCGCTGCAAGCAAGCATGGAAGAGGAGTAATACTAATGTTGAGCCGTGAACTAGAACTATCCCTGATTTCGTCGGTACGAGACGCCAAAAAACGTCGCCACGAATATGTCACCCTGGAGCATGTGTTTTTTGCGCTGCTCCATGACTCAGTGACCTCGACGATCATCGAAGAGTGTGGCGGTGATGTCGAAGACCTCAAACGACTGGTCGACCAATACCTAGATACCCAAGTCTTAGCGCTTCCTGACGAAGTGGATCAGGAACCCTTGCAGACCCTTGCCTTCCAACGGCTGATGCACCGGGTGATGAAACACGTACAAAGCTCAGGCAAGAAAGAAGCGGACGGCGGGGATGTGTTGGCGGCGTTCTTTAAAGAAGTCGACTCCCATGCGGTGTATTTCCTCAGGGGCCAAGGGATCGAACGGCTTGATATTTTGCGGACCATCAGCCAAAGCGAAAGTAGCAAACGAGAGCCCCTTGGCGGCGAGCCAAGAGGTTTGGAAGACGAAGCGCAGCCTGGCAAAGGGTTGGGTAGCAAGAAAAAAAGCAGCCTTGAGTCCTACACCCAAAATCTGAGCCAGATGGCAAAAGAGGGCAAGTTGGACCCGGTGGTTGGCCGAGATCATGAGCTTGAACGAGCCTTACAAGTGCTTTGCCGACGACGAAAAAACAACCCGATTTTAGTGGGCGAGCCGGGGGTGGGTAAAACTGCCATTGCCGAGGCCTTGGCGTTGATGATCGAAGAAAAATTGGTCCCAGAAGCTCTAGAGGACGGCGTCTTGTACTCCCTAGATATGGGTTCTTTACTCGCAGGCACCAAATTCCGAGGGGATTTTGAGCAACGTCTTAAAGGGGTGATCAAAGAGGTGACCGAGCAGGACAAAGCCATTTTGTTTATCGACGAAATCCATACTATTGTGGGCGCTGGAGCGACCAGCGGCTCTTCGATGGATGCCAGCAATATCTTGAAGCCTGCGTTGATCGCTGGAAACCTCAAGTGTGTCGGCGCGACGACCTATACCGAGTTTCGCAACTTCTTTGATAAAGACCGAGCCCTTAGCCGGCGGTTTCAAAAAATCGACGTGCCAGAGCCTACCGTTGATGAAACCTACAAAATCTTGTTGGGCTTACGGAGCCGGTACGAGCAGTTTTTTGGCTTGAAGTATTCAAACTCTGCGTTGAAAGCCGCGGCCGAATTATCATCTGAATACCTGCATGATCGTTTTTTGCCGGATAAGGCGATTGACGTGATCGACGAGGCCGGAGCGGCGGTGATGCTGTTGCCACCGAAAAAGCGGTCCAAACGGGCGATCAATGTGGTGGATATTGAACGGATTGTTTCCAAGATATCCAGGGTGCCAATCCGGGCGAAAGGCCGGGACGAAATCGGCGCGCTCTCGGATTTGGAAAACAACCTCAAGAAAAAAGTGTTTGGCCAAAACGAAGCGATTGACCACGTGGTCACCGCGATCAAACGAAATAAGGCAGGCTTGGGCCATCCAGACAAGCCGATTGGTAGCTTCTTGTTCGCCGGCCCCACCGGGGTTGGTAAAACCGAAGTGTCGAAGCAGCTGGCTCAAAACCTCGGGGTGCATTTCGAGCGTTTTGATATGAGCGAGTACATGGAAAAACACTCGGTCAGTCGGCTCATCGGGGCCCCTCCGGGCTACGTGGGTTATGAACAGGGCGGCATGTTGACCGAAGCGGTCCGCAAACACCCTCACTGTGTGTTGCTTTTAGATGAGATCGAAAAGGCTCACCCAGACATTTACAATATCTTGTTGCAGGTGATGGACCGGGCGTCGCTGACCGATAATAACGGTGTGGTGGCGAACTTCAAATCCACCATCTTGATCTTGACCAGTAACGTCGGTTCCAGCGAAGGCGGTGCCGGAGCGATTGGGTTTGGGGCTGATAAAACCTCAAAAGAATCTGAAGCGATTGACCGACATTTCCCGCCAGAATTCCGCAACCGGCTCGACGGGATTGTGAACTTCAACAGCCTTGATACCAAGGTGATGGAAAGTGTGGTGGAAAAATTCATCCATGAGTTGGAATTGCAACTGAAAGAAAAGAAAGTCTCTATTAAGTTGAGCGATGCTGCCAGAGCATGGTTAGCCAAAGAGGGCTTCGACCCCGAAATGGGCGCTCGACCGCTAGGCCGTGTGATCCAAAGCAAGATCAAAGACCAGTTGTCCGACGAAATCTTGTTTGGGAAGCTGATCAAAGGCGGGCAGGTCAACATCGGCGTGAAACAAGACCAACTCACGTTTAAATATAATTCTTAACTGCAATGAACATCCTGGCCTCACCCCCTGCAAAGAGGGGGCTGACCCTGGCTCTTTGGGCGCTGATAGCTTTGTTTTTAGTCAGTTGTACCCCTCTCGCACCGACTACTCGGGATTTAGCCTCCAAAGGCCCTGAATTTTTCCAGTCCCAGGTCCAGGTGGTTTCTAAAACCGACCACCTGAAGGTCTACCTCTCCCCCATGATGTCTGCGGGACAGGGCTATGTCAGTAACCTGATCCGCTGCTACCGGGACGATCAAAAGAAAGAATATTTTTGTCAGGTCTTTGCGAAGGTGGAGACCTTGGGGCCCTTAGGGGACCGTGCCTTTGTCTACCAAATGGAAGGGAAAGACACCCATGGAATGCTGAAGGTCCAAAAGAACCTGATCAATTGTGGCACTTTTTGTAACCGACTCAATTGCCAGCAGGCCTGTTATCAGATCAATCTAGTGACCTTCCGGCTCGACCAGCCAATATTGAACCACTTAGTGCAACTCTCCCAGCTTCCCCCCGAAGCGAGGACCCCCTTCCGCTTTGAACTCAAAGGAAAGGGCTGGAACCCCAAAGGAGAACTGCTCCCCGCCGCCCTGCAAGGGGTGTTGCTCAAGATGCAAGCAGACGTCAACCCGGCACCTTAACCTGCTAGGCCTGATTTCAATGATTTGGTGTTTTTTGGGCTAGGTAAAGGGCCATCTTTGCCGGGTGCGGGATAATTAGTCCCTTTTATTTTGATATTTGTGATTATTTCAGGATGGGTTCTCTCTTGTTTTAAATAAGTGATTAATAGAGATGTGAATATTTTATTTTTCCATTTTATATCGGATTACTTCTAGGTGGAAAGAATAATATCTATTACTTTCAGTGTAAAATTTGTATTTTTCAGTTGGTTTGCCTCTAAAATCCAATAAAAATTATATTTATGAACCTTAGTTTTATAAAATATATGTTTGCTTTTGGTCCGAAAATTGAGAGGAGATACTTCTCTTCATAATGTAACCAAAAGCGAGTCAGCCTATGACCAGCAGCCCAATCATTCAAAAATTTCTGTTTTACTGCACCGCCGAACGGCGATTGTCCCAACACTCAGTTCGGGCGTATCAAGGTGATTTACAGGGGCTAGACGGGTTTCGCCATCTCAACTGGCCAAAGACCGAATTGGCCCATTTAAACCAACCTCAACTCCGAGAGTATCTGTGCAGCTTGACAATCACCCGAGGACTAAAGGCAACCTCGGTGAGGCGAAATTTGGCGACTTTAAAGGTCTTTTATCGTTGGTTAGAGCAGCTAGAATTGATTCCTATCACCCCATTTTACCGTTTTGAATTCAAAATTAAAATTCCCCGTAGGTTGCCAAAAGCTTTGTCAAATCGGGATACAGAACGGCTTCTTTCGGCCGCAGCCAAAGCAGCGGGTCTGGAACTATCGCGGGGGTACAGGGGACAGCTACAGCCTTGGGAACCCAGCTCGCCTCGTCATCAACCGCTGAGTTGTTTAGTTGCTCTAGAACTGTTGTATTGCACTGGAATACGGATCAGTGAACTGACAAACCTGAAGTTATCAGATATTGATCCTTGGGAAAAGAGGATCAAAATTATCGGCAAAGGAGACCGGGAACGCCGAGTATTTGTTTCTGAGCCGGATGTACTGTTTTTGCTTGAAAGCTTCCTGTTAGTGAGAGAACGCCAGGGCTTAGCCCATCCCTATGTATTTTGTACCAGCCGAGGAAATCCAGCAAACCCACAGTTTTTGAGGCTACAAATCCAGAAGCTTTGCCCTCCGCTCAATGATGTTAACCACATCACCCCCCACATGCTCCGGCACACCTGCGCCACTCACCTGATTGAGGCCGGGACGGACATCCGGTTTGTGCAACGACTCCTAGGACACCAGTCTATCTCAACGACCCAGCTTTACACCCACGTCCACGACGACGCCCTCCGTCAAGCGATCCACACAGCTAACCCAAGGGGCCGTTGGTCGGGGTGAATGGTTGATAACTAGGAATTATGGA